>Ga0233415_10000155_pt1 | contig 33489 bp, 65 predicted proteins | sample Na_anoxic_12_MG_FD_188631 | JGI IMG/M metagenome (GOLD analysis project Ga0233415, IMG submission 188631) | Seawater microbial communities from Saanich Inlet, British Columbia, Canada - Na_anoxic_12_MG | ecosystem: Environmental > Aquatic > Marine > Inlet | place: Canada: British Columbia...
TAAAATGTATATTGGAGTAAATCATACATCTTATGGAAATGGAATTGCATTATTACAATCATCAAATGGTACAAGTTGGACATATGTTGATATGATTCTGACTTCAGATTTTTTAGGTATATATGATGATAATATTCATTCAATTTGTGTTATTAAAGAAGATGATATATATAGAATGTGGTATTCATCTTCTGCATTAGATGATGAAGATGCAACTGATAATACATTTAGAGCATTATATACATTTTCAGGAGATGGACAGAATTGGCATACACCAGTTCTTTTCATGAATGTTGCTACTGAAGGAATTCATGATACAACTGATGTTGGTAGTATGTCTATGACCAAAAAAGATAAAACATATCATGGATTATACTTTGGAAAAGGAATAGCAGAAGCTGGAAGAAAAGCTCTAATATACATGATGCTTTCTACATCAGATGAGAATGGAGAAAATTCTAGTGGTGTTGGTGTTTATGAAACAAAAGGACCTATGAATTTAGCACCACAACCTAATTCATCAATTCTTGTTATTTATGAACATAGAGCATTACAACAAACTACATCAAGATTTGAGCTAAATGGTGATACATATGATTTGACATATAATCTATATCAAAAACCAATTACAGGTATAGCAACAACTCTTGGAACTGGAGGAAGACCAAACAATACAAATTATCCATTATATTACAGAGATTGTATAAGTAATATCCAAATTTCTGGAACATATGAATTAAAAGGAGATGGTGCATTCCCAATGGTTGGGCATAACTCAAGATCAGCTTCTAATCAAGATGATACATTTATTGATGGAATTCAAGTTATAAGTGATAATGCTGGAGTTGTAACTACAAATAATAATATTAAATCAGGAGATTTTATATCAATAAGTGGTTTATCTAGTAGAGAAACAAATGGATTGATCGAAGCTTTCACAAGTAGTTCATATAACATATTTGGTGATGGTACTATTTATTCTCAATCACTTATTTATTCTGGATATAGCAAACTTGCTGGAATTATACCAGGCATTGGAGAAAAGAATAAATTATTATTCATGCCTGTAGCTTATTCATATAATTCTGATGAAAATAGTATTATAACATTTGATAGTTATGCAACTTTTAACCTTTTAGGTAGACCTATAATTAAATAAGAATTTTAAAGGAGATTAAAATATGGCCAATACAATACTTTCTGGATTAGGTGATGTTGTTTCAAAACATAATCTAGCAACGAATGGAAATTTTTTAGTTAATCAAAGAAATAATTTTGCATCAGCTACCCAATGTATAGTTGGAGATTATGTAGCTGATGCATGGCAATTGACTGATTATGATATTGATTATTTACAAGTTGTGCATTCAAGTGGATACATAACATTTACTGGAAAATGTCAAAAAGAACAATATTTGGTTTTAACCAATGATGATATTTCAAATATAGGAATGAAAGGAATCGATATAACTGCTGATTCATCTGTAACATCTGCTGTAAGTCTTAATTCAAACAATATGACACAAATTGCAGTATCTCCTAGATATTACAGTGAATCAACTGAAACAATTTATGAACATGTTGGATCGACTACTCCTCTAAGACCTAGAACTGAGGCTTTGAAAGTAGTTTCATCTAGTTTACAATCAATAGATACTGGAGGATCAATTACAGTAACTATGTTGCAATCTGGAGATTTCGAATTTACAATTTTTAACTACCGAGAAATTCTCGGTAGTTATAGAAACCCTCCAGATACAGCAGCAATAAATTATGCAGAAGAAATAGGAAGATGTTCACAATATTATAATGCAGTTGGAGATAACAAATTTAATTTAGCAACCAACGGAAGTTTTCTCATCAATCAAAGAGGAGATTTTGACGGTGCACATTCTACTTGCGATACAAATGATTTTATTTGTGATTCTTGGTATATATCATCTCATAATATATCTTCAACATTTACAGTAAGGCATGATCAAGGGCGATTATGGTTTGTAGGATCTGGAGTCAAAGGAGAAGGATTAACTATAACAAATATGAATGAAGATAATATAGGATCAAATAAAGATTTCGATGCAAATGATAATATCGATTATATAACAGGATCATTGAAAATTAAACAAGCATCATCTGGACAAGGTGCAATAAGAGTTGTAGTATCTCCTAGATATGATTCAACAGAAACAACTACTGTATTTGATAAAGAATTAACATTATATGAAGGTGAAGATGGTCAAGTATCTAGAATATTATATACAGATCTCAATAATATTAATACACCAGGAAGAATTACAGTGTATTTAGAAGATGATGGTGAATTCAATTTTGTTATTTCTGATTATACAGAATTAGTTGGACAATATCATGCCCCACAATCAGCATATGTTGGATATGATGAAGAATTAAGAAGATGTAAGAGATATTATCAAACAGGAACTATACAATCATTTCTTCCAGTAACAAATAATGTTAACTCAGTAGAATTTTTTGATTCACGTAAATTTTATGAATGGGGGGTAGCACAATCTTCTCCTAGTAATTTAAGAGTATTTGGTGTAGCTGGTCATGATGATATGTTATATGTAAATTTAGGATCTGGTGGTCTTCATTGTTTTAGAATTTGGGGAGAAGGTCAATTATCTTATTTATATAATATGGATCATGATTATTTTGGCAATATAGTTCATAATAATAAAGGGAATTATTTTGCTCTTCAAGATGGACATATTGATTTACTTTTCGTATATAATGAAGATCGATGGGCACGATTAAACAGAGTTAATGATTCTAATGGTTCAGGATATGTTGAGAGACAGAGTAATTATACAACGAACTTAGTAAATAAAAAATTATGTCATTGTCCTGGTTTAAATTCTTCAACAGGATATGAAGGATATTTAGCAGTTGCTTGTGGACTATCAGGATGGCAATGTTTCTATTATTCTGTTACAATAAACGACGATGTTTCTGGAAGCGATGAAGATAATTATACTTATGTTTTTACACATATATATTCTGGTACGGAATATGAAGTAAATGATGTTACTGCATGTTATGATCCATATCTCGATGGAGGAAATGGTTATTTTTTATTAGCTACAACAGATGGTGTTAAAAAAGTACACCTTTCTGGAATCCAATCACCTGTATTATCAGATTCTGTATTAGATGGAATAGCTATTGAATCAATTCATTATGATCCATATTCAACTTATTTATTTACAGCATCATCAAATATAAATTATAAAATATGTTCATTTGAATGTAGTGATACTGCAATTGTTGGTGATATCATAACTGAAAATATGTCTATGACACACTATGAAAGCGTAAGGCATATGACTACACATGGAAAAGATACTGGTTTATTATATTGTGTTTCATATGAATTATATGATCAGGTTGATAGTAACATTATTTCAATTATCAGCGTTTCAGAATCAGGTGAATTAACATTTATTGATGGTAGTACTGCAAATAATATAGATGTTGGAGCACCTGGGATGCATATATGGAATGGATATTTATTTATTGGTGGAGTAGAGTTAGATCCATCATATGAGTCTCAGTTTTCTCAGTTGAGTGTATATCGATTAGAGTATGATAATAATACTACAATACAACAACTCAATTTTGATAGTGACATGGCATCAGTTCCATCATTGACTGCTAATATTACTAACTTACAATTATATGGAATTGATCAATCGGCAACTAATCCTCATTTAACTTATAGAGATGGAGATATAAATGTTTGGAATGTTAATGCAGCTTCTATAACAAACAATCAAAGTATACTTGAAATAGATCATACTAATAATTCAAAAGATTTATCTTCAATTAACTTAACAATTGAATGGGAAGCTGAAGTAACTAATGATTAAAGGAGATTAAAAAAATGAGTACATTAAAAGTTAAATATAATTCATATTCAGTAATACCAAATAGAAATTCTAAAAATAGAAGAACTTACTCAGATGCTGATGTGCCCAATGGCACTGAATCTGTTGTATTGAAAGCAAGTAAAATGTTAAAAAGAAAATATGGAATTGTAGTTACACCACCAACATTTTCTGCTCAGGAGATTGAAGATTTAATAACAGCACAAAAATTATTATTTACTTCTGTCGAAGGTCATAATTATGTTAAAGTTCCTTTGTTAGATAGAACTACTGTAAGAAGACCAACTAGAAATGAAAAACGTAGTCGACTTGCAGAAATGTTATCTGATACAACAGCATCATTAACAATGGATGATGCTGAAGCAGATATAGTAGATACAAAGAAAACTGATGTAGCAACAAAACAAGTCACTAGACTTATCAAACAAAAAGCATTAACTCCTTCTTTATCAACAGAAATATGGTCTGGTCAATGTAATATTAATGGAACAAATCTTTCAGATTCAACAGCCGATTTTATTGTAAGTAATGTTCAAGAAGATGATTTTATTAAATTTTCAAGTAAACTTTTTAAAGTTAGTAGTGTTGTTGATTCAAATTCATTAATTCTAAAAACATCATCAAATACAAATTATTTGCCAGGAGAAAAAGGATCAATTGTAATAACACCATATGCCGATACGGCTGATTCATTGAATGCAAAATATTTTGATTTATATAGTCCAGATTCTACATCTATAATTGGATTTTATGTTTGGTATAATGTAGATCAATTGGCAAATGATCCGAATTTATCCAATAAAATTGGAATTGAAGTTGCTCTTGATTCAACTGCTGACGTAACAACTATTATAGAATCAACAAAAACAGCAATTGAAAATAGATCAGAATTTACAGTATCATATCATTCTTTTTCAGAAATAATTGATGCAACTTCAGGTTTGATAATAGAAGGAAGTGACGTAACATCAAATCTTTTAATAGAATGTGTAGAATATGGCGAAACGCAAAAACCACAATATAATGATACAGGATTTGCAATATCATCATTTACACCTGGGAGAGAAAATTCATCTGTTTCATATGAATTATTTAGAAGTTCATTTATGGCACAATTTGAATATGAGTGGCCTGAATAATTCAGGCCCAATCTATCTATGGAATTAGAACATACTATAAAGGAGAATACTATGAGAAATTTATATGATTATATTCCAGGTGCACCAAATTTTCAATATCGTGAATTTATACGATCAAATACAGCAACACGTTATAACATTAACAATACCCCTAATGAAACCCAGTGGCAAAAAATAGAAAAAGTTTCGACCAATATTTTACAACCTGTTAGAAAAAAATTTGGTCCAATAAGAATAACTAGCGGATTCAGAAGTCCAGAGCTTTGTATTCTGATTGGAAGTTCCATTCATTCTAATCATACAAGAGGAGAAGCAGTGGACTTTGAACCTGTTAATACATCTATTAACATGTTAGATATTGTAAAATTTATTTATCTTAATTTTGAGTTTAGAACATTAATATTTGAATATCCACCTGAAGGTTGGATACATGTGGATTATAGAACAGGAGGAAATTTAAAACGCCTAAAGTTAAAAGATTCTAAACATAATTATGATAATGTAAGTTTAGATTATCTAACCAGCTTATATGGGTAATTATTATGTCAAATGATAACAAAACCGAGTTAAATGATAAAACAGATCTTAGTCGTGGAGATTTATTTCTTATGATGAAAAGTTATGAGAACACTATTAAATTGAACACAACTATTTTATCACAACTTGAAAAAATATCTGAACAACATCTCCTAGTAGTGGAAGACATACGACATTGTTCAGATCTAATGGAAAAAATGTTTGATAAGTTTGCAAATCAATCAGAAAGAATAAACAATGTAAATTCATCTGTCTCTGCTGTTAATACATCAGTAAGTTCTGAAGCTGATTCTGTTAAATCCTCTATTATTCAACATTGTTTGGATTTGTCTTTAACATTAAACAAAGAAGTATCTTCAATCAAAATTAGATTAATTTTTGTTTATGCTGGAATTATATCTGTTATCCTTGGTTTGGTTGGAATATTATCAATGCTTCTTAGTACATAAAAATGAAGGTGAGGATATAGAAATGGTAAAAAATATTATTGCAGTTTTAGATGATGATGAAGATGTATTAGATTTAGTCAAAGAAATTATTGTGAAGACTACAACGTTTGAAGTAGCAACATTTTCTTCAGCTAATGATCTTTTAAATTTTGATAGAATTAATGAAATATTAATTTTTGTTGTTGATTGTCTATTGCCAAATGGTGATGCTAAAACAGTAACTACAGAGTTATTAAAATACAATTTACAAACACCAACATTTATTTATATTAGCGGTTCGCCTTATTATGATTTTTCATATTTTGAAGATTTAGATATTGTATATGATTTTCTACAAAAGCCATTTAATACAAATCTCTTTATAAATAAAATTAAAATATTTTCAAAAATGGCTTTAGAACATGAAAGACTTATGTATGAAAAGAAAAAAATTGAATTAGATTTAATTGATGTTTTAAATATATCAAAATTTTATGTGATGATGTTAGATAAAAATATGCAAGTATGTTTATGTAGTGATCAACTCGCATTAGATTTAGGATATAAAAGTAAAAAAGAATTTGTTGGTGTTGATTTTAGTACTCATATTCCTCCTAATTTACAATCTGGTATATTAGGATTGTTTTCTAAAATTATAAAACATAAAAATAAAACACAATTTCATGAATTTACAAATGATATAATTACAAAATATGGTGATAGTCTTCCTGTTAAATGGTTTAATTCATATGTCAATACAACATCAAATTATGCATTTTGTATTGGTATGCCATTATCAAGACATGATCAACATCATAACGATACTATAAATGATTTGAGAAAATATTGGAGTGATATGATACAAAAAGATGAAACTTTAATAGATACATTTAGAGATATTTTAGATATCACAGACAATAAAACTATAATAAATAATTTGACTATGGAGAATTAAATAATGATAACTGAATCGTATTTAAATAAACTACAAAATAATAAAAGTATTGGTGTAGATCTTGATGGTACATTGGCTCATTATATTAAATTTGATCCAAACCATATCGGAGATCCAATACCAAAAATGATTGATAGAGTTAAACAATGGATCTCTAATGGCATACGTATAAAAATATTTACGGCACGTGCAACTGATCCTAAAAATATTCCTGCAATAAAACAATGGCTTGATAAAAACGGATTGGAAGGTTTGGAAATAACAAACATCAAAGATCCAGATATGATTGCAATATTTGATGATAGAGCAATTCAAGTTGAAAAAAATACAGGTGAGATACTTGGGGATATTTCTAAAATAAAAGGAATTTAATAATAACGGTGGGGATATACAATCCCCACCTCAATCAAATTTATATCACTACTTTTTCAATATCAACAATTATACCTTTTCTAACTTTAACAATTGCAAACCCCAATTCCATAGGATTGTATCCAAATCTTTCCGCATATCCACTAACACCCAGTCCATAAAGTTTCAAAAAACTTCCAGTGTTAACATACCATCTATGATCTGGATGGATATAAGATGCTCTTTGGTGAGTTTGTGTATATTTTTGTTTGAGGCGTTTATGTTTTTCTTTAGTACTTGTTATGAATAAATCACTTGATGGTTTACTTATCAATATCTTATGAGTATGTCCCATTGACATTAATGCACAATCACCAACTTTATCTTTTAACTTTCTTTTAAGAGAAAGTTTCATGTTTGAATCTCTTCTAATAGCATCATCTGCTGATGTATTAATAGATCCATATCCATGAGTAGCGAAATGCTTATACATTAAAGAACCTTTTGAATTCTTATATGATATTACAGCAGACCAAGTTCCATATGGTATATTCAATTCTTTACAAATCTCTTGAGTTATTGGTCCAAATCTCCATAATTTTTCAGGATGATTTGATTCCACCATTGCTATAGTTTTCTTAGCAATAGGTCTTCTACTTTCGATAGCATTTTCAATTTGTTTCATAATATTAATGTTTGTTGTTTTGCCATCATATCTTTTATCATCTATCATAATAGCTTCAATTGGATCACCATGATCAACACAATAATTAGCACTTGGCCTTAAACCACCATAACCACTGTGAATCATATCAACCAATTTTTCCCATCCTTGTTTGTATCTCAAAATACTTCCTTCATGATCATCACCAAACAAAAATAAATTATGATCCATTGGCAATTTCTTAGAAATCAACTGCATACATAGTTCCTCCTGTTAGTTATCGTTAATGCTTCTCTACAATTTATACACGTTCGATATCCATCATCAATGTCTGGAATAAGAGGTCTTTTACATGATGTGCATTTTCTATCCTTGATATTTTGTTTGTAATATTTAGCATCATATCTTTGTTGTGAGTTTCGTCTAGTTTCAATGTGATGTTCACAATACCTAAAATATGGTTTTGCTGGTCTACTACAGTAGATGCATAAACCTTCCTTTAAATGTTCATCTTTGTATTTTTTATTCCCCATATCTCTCCAATATATTGATATTTTTATGTTTGTTCTCATTATTTTTATAGATCATATTATAAGTTAAGAACTAATATAATGAGAATAAAATTATTGTATGGTTTTATAATATGTTGATTTGTAATTCTGTCGAGAATCAATTGATTTATTTATCTATTGTATGATACTAAATATGAAAGATCTCCTAACAGTGTGTCTCTCATTTATTATTAAGACTATTCTAGAATCTTTATTGAATCAAACTTTAAATATTTTATTATTTGTTTGAAGTCTGCATAAAATGATTTCCATTTTAAAATTGAATTATTGTCTAAGTTTCTATGTATAGTAAATTTCTTTTTTATTCCTTCCTCTATGGTAAATAAATGTTTACACATACCACATCTCATTGTCACTTTTTTCATTGCAACAATTGCACTTGTTTTACCTTGATTACAGCTACAATGATATGAAATATCTCCACATTCAATACAAAAAACAATAGTTTTATTATACGAGATTTCAGATAAATCATCTTGTAATTGAAAATGTTGATATCCACAATCAGGACACTTACTTGTCTTTATAAATTCTTCAACATTAATAATTATTTCCACTCTATCACATAATTCTCTGCAATTAGATACAAGTAAACATTCCTGACATTTGTACATAAAATATTTTCCTTTCAATTCCATTAGCTTTAAATTTAATTAATGATTCTTCTATATTCTGTCTAATATCATTTAAATTCATTATAGTTTTGTTAGACATTTTTATTTTAGTTGCCGGTTCTGTAGATCTATAAATTTTAGGTTGACTAGAATTACATTCAATAAAAAATTCATGTCTACATTCCATACATGTAATCGAGCCAATTATTGTAGCTATTATTGTAGATGTTCTGTCTCCACTATAATTTGAAGGCATAAATTCCTTAATTCCATCTTTATAATAAATGTCATATGTTATGAATTTAATTGTTAATTTAGATGTTACGAAAGAATTAATATTTCCACAGTCACTACATTTGTTTTGTTTAAATAAAGATGCAGGTTTTAATAAATTACATGTATGACTACAATTAGTTATTAATAAACAATTTTTACATGGATACATTTTTATCCTCTTTTTATTATATTTCCTAGGTTGGTATTATACCATAAAGCTATATATATTAATAATTGAATAGAATAATTAGTTTCATTTTATAAATAGGAGGAGAGTATTATGAGAGTTCAATTTGAGCTAGGAAAATTTAATCCAAAGGAAATGGCGTTTGATCATCATGTAGGTGATCATTCATATTTCCTTAAAATGACTTCTGTACAAATCATAGAGGCGGTTGTGATTCAGGGAATTGATCCCACACTTTTGGAATTGGAATTCAATCATGTTGGTCATTTAGATGACTTTATAGGCCAAGCAATTCCAATATCAGATGGAAAACTATTATCCTTATATCAATTCGCATGTCGAGTCAGTTGTGTTGATTCACTAGGTCCATGTGCATATGAGTTGATTAGTAATGATGATAGAAATATTATCACAGAAGCTCATACGGTATTTAGGAATGCAATGAATGATCTATCTAAAGAAGCATGGCGTTTAACTCTTGAAGATAAAATACCATGTAGCAAAATAGCTGGAGAATTCATCCTTTCAAAATTACCAGATGATAAAATTCAAACCAAAAGTCAAATAAACAAACCATCGGAGAAATCGTTCTCCATCATTCGTTCAGGAAGTATAACTATGGTTAAAGGTAATTCAATAATGTTTAACCCAACCAAATTAGCCGGATGGTTTTATAACAATGGAACCAATGTTTTAATTGGATTTAAAACTCATCGAATCTTAGAAGGGAGGTATGATTATATAATTTCATTGAAATCTCCATTTATAGGAGATTTAACAATTCTATGGAACATTTTAAATGATAAGGATGATTCATATAGAGATTCTAAATGGGGCGGTAATTGTCTCATTGGTGGATCACCTAGATATTTAAAAAGACCCCATGAAAAAGAGGATAGGTCAGGAGGAAGTATCATAACCCCAAATGAACTTTATCATATTATTAAAACATACTTGGAGGAGATGTAATGCAAGAGAACAATCAGGGGATAACGGTTGAAGGTATTCCGTTATCCACATTTCTGGATCAAGAAAAATCTGAATCAAAGAATACTCAAATCACTAAAAATATTAGAGATTCTAGACATGAAGATTTGGACCTTCAAAGAAAATCCATGAAACGACATACAATTCCCAAATTCAATGATCCTGAAGTTGGAACCGTTGTAACATCAAAACAATATTCTAAAGGAGAAATACGAATGGAAAATTTACATAATATAATGAGAGATCCAAACACAACAAACTTTCACAGGGCAGCAGCAACACTATTGTCAACTATCAAACCTGATGATACGTTCAAACGAGGAGCTTTAATTAATACATTAAAGGCCGCAGATCCACATTTGAAACCAAGTGCAATTGGTGCTGCAGTTTCATCAATACTCTCAGCATTGAGAGATTTGGGTCTGATTCAAAAAATGCCAAAAGCATCATACAAAGCAATAAGTAAGGATATGTTTGGAATGTCTCCAGATGATATATCTGTAATTACATTACAACATCTACGAGAACTACGAAAAAACCAACGATCAGTAAAAGTAGCAAAAGATAATCAGACAGAACCATCATCAACAGAACAATCAGAAGGAGAGAATATAGTCAATCTTGATGAATCCGAAGTTCTGGAAAATTGCAATGAAGAGGTTGAAGAGGTTGAAGAGGTTGAGGAAGTTGAGGAAAATGATAGTGAAACTCCAAATGGTATTGTTGAAGTTACAATATCAATCAAAGGGACTGAAGATCAGGTAAAAAGGATCTTAAAGTCAATCAACATGTAAACGTAAAAAAAATGATATGGGATTTATGTCCATATCATTTTTTTGTCATATTATTTTGAATTTCCAGATATCCAAGTAATAATAGAATCAATTATAATATTACGACCCTTCTTACTTTTAATATTCAATTCTGGATCTTTTCGAACCTCAATTGTATCAGACGCTGTTATTCCAGATGCTACACTTGTAACACCTTCTTCTTCAATTTTTTTTGTCATTAAATTTTAACCTCATAATAAGATTGAAGTTTATCAAATACTAAATCCTGAACATTACATTCTTCAATAGTCTCATCCTTTTCTACTGGAACATCTGTGGTGTCAGTGTCTGATGCTTCAGTTACATCTGTATCACAGTCTTTTTTCTCTTCTATATTTTTATGTTTGATTCCACAACTCTCATTGAATTGTTTCCATCTATCAATAGTAATTTTAGCTGTCTTTCTGTTCATATGATATCTCCTCATAAAAGGTGTGTGTTTATTTTATATTATGTTCTTATATTTTTTTTGAGAACAAAATATAAAAATTATAGGAGTTTATAATGGCAAAAAAAATAATTCAAGAAAGTATGGATTCTTGGAAGCCTGAAAACTGTCAAACAGAAATATATACATATATAATGTTAGCTCAAATGGCTTCTAAAATGGCAGCAGGTATTTATAAAAATGTAATCGATAAAGCTGCTGGAGCATGTGAAAGGTTTCAAGGAGATCAAAAACGACAATGTATGCTTCAATATAAAATCAATGCTACGGCTGCACAAATAAAAAAGATAGAAAGTATGAAATCAAGATGTGGTAATTCTGATGATCCAGCTAAATGTATTACATCATTAGTTAAAAAAATAAATAAACTTAAAAACAAATATGATGACCTAAAAGCATCTTCAGAGAATTAATCGGTATATACATTTCGTAATTTGATTCTAGCTTCATTTATATGGTCATTATACTTTTGAATATAAAATTTAATATTCATTTGCTCTTTATTAATTATTTGTTTACATGTCTGTTTTTCTTCACTTGTTTTACATGCTTCATACGCATTGGGAATGTTATTCTGTAAGATCTCAAGTTTAACATTCTCATATGCAATCATAACTTTTGAATGACACATAATAAACATTTGAGCTGTAGTTATCGCTTCTGATTTTGGAGTATTCAAACTCTTTTCAGGAAATTTCTCTCTACATGCATCATTCCTTTTTTCTCTTTTACTTGTCTCTTCTGATAATCCTGTCTGTAAAATTCTTAAAATCCTTTGATGAAAAGTATCATCACGCATCTCATATTCCATCCAACATTTAATACTTTCTAATATAATATCCATATTATTTATCCTTATATTTTAATTACAAAAAAATATATGATTCTTATATTAATAGTCATATATTTTAACCATGTTTATTTGATGTAAATAAATTTTTGATTGCAACATACAATCTTACAATTTTAAATACATACCATGCCCTAAATTTAAACATCCCATCTTCAAGACTTATTATTTTTAAAAGAATATCTGCTTCTTTTCTCCATTTACGATCTAATAACCCTTCGGCTATTAATTGACAAAATGCGTCATGAACAAGAGAACTTCGTCTAAACGAATATGTATTAAAAACTGGCCCACTTGCACCATTCCATGCATATCCTTTATTAATACATATTCGACCAGATTTGAAGAGAATAATAAATGGATGATAAATATTTGTAGGAGGTTTTATTTTTGTATTAAGAAAATAATCTTCTAGAAGTTGATAACGATAATAAAAAAGTTTTTTACATTTAATCATATTAATTCCTCCTTTTTATATTTTGTTCTCATACTTCTAACTGATTGATATATATGTTTTTTATACCTACTATATATTTGTTACCTCTTGTATATGCATATGTAATATTACAATCGTTACATGTTAGTATTATTGTAGTATTTTGTTTAATAACCATTGGCTTGCAACATATTACACAACGCCTGAAAGAAACATATTCCTTCAGGCGTTGCATAAATTCTGTATCATCTTTCAATGATCTTAATATGTCACAACCATGTGAATTCGTACAACTCATATATAAAAGACAAGTTGAACATGGATGTGGATATTTATCAATCATTACATACCCATCATTTTTTCTTCGACACCTTTCATGATTTGATCCAGATTAATCAACCCTGATTCCATATTATCATGACTCATTGTCAATCCTTCGTTCATCATTTGATCCATAATATCTTCGAGTTCTTCTGGAGATTTGTTAACAATAACTTCAACTTCTTCCGCATTCAGCTTCCTATCAAATAATTCATTTTTAATAGACATAATATTATTCTCCTTTTTTGTTTTTAAATCGTTATTTTTAATTGATTTTTTTATCTTTCTCTTCAAAGGCGATATCCATTAAATACATCATAGCTTCGCCATTATCCCCATCTCCACCTGTCTTCCAACAGAAATAATCATCCATCCATACAAAATCTATATTACTAATTCTATTCATTAGTTCAATACTATTTGGGTGATGAGGAATTCCTTCTTGCCATCTTTTATTAATGTCGTATTCAACTCCAGGAACCTTTTCATATTCGGCTTGAAGTATATCTCGACCATTTACTGTAATTCCCAATGATGGAATATGAACATCTTTTCCAGTTTCAATTTGTTGCCTTAATCCAACGGCTGCAATAGATTTTTTATCACTCACAGATCCTCCTTATAAAAAGGGCTGTATTTAAACAGCCCTTTTAAATTAATAGTTACCACAACGTACTGATAAAACATCCTCCTCCACTTGAAGATCCTCCTGTAGATACAGTTGAATCTTCAACAACTCCTTCACCAGACAAACCAATTCCAGATGGATCAATGATGATTCCATTCGCTATACCATCATCATCTCCAATTCCACCATCAACAAATGTTAAAGTAACCTCATCTCTGGATTCATTGAATTCAGTATAATTACTATAATCAATCCATTCATTATTATACTTGAACCATTTGTAATCTTCTGATACAGGAGTGTCTAAATACATTGTAACAACAACTGTCCCACCACTTACATCTACTTTCAATTCAATGTCAATAAGACCATATGGAAACTCTAATGGCATTCCATTTGTATCATTAATTTCATTACTCATGACACAATTAAAATATGTTACTGCACCACCACTCTGAGCTTTAAATCCAATTGATCTATTCGTTGGAGTTTCTGTAGATGTAACATCATCTTCAAAATCTTCAATCCCATTATCATTGATTGTGATAACAATTAAGTCTGTATTGTATAATCCTCCATCATCTAATACACTCAATACTAATCCAATTGTTTCTGTTGATGTAACAGATGGTGCTACAAATGTTGGTGTGACAGCAGATGAATCAGATAATGTTATTGGAGTTCCATATGATTGTGACCATGTATAACTATGAATACTTCCATCTATATCATATGAATCATTACCATCTAAATATACAGTTTCACCCTCAATAATTATTTTGTCATCTCCTGCATCTACAATAGGCGGATCATTACTGCCTAAAATTGTAATAATACATGTATCTGAATTAGAAAGAGAATCCATATGATCGTCAGTAACTGTAACCTTAAATGTTAATATATCTCCATCATGTCCAACCTCTGGTGTTTCAAAAGATGCCTGTGGTGATTCAGAATCAATTATAGTAACACTTGGTCCTGATTCTTGAGTCCATTTGTAGGATACAATTGAATTATCATCATCATAAGAATCCGTAGCATCCAATATAACAATATTGCCTTCAAATGTAGTTTGATCATATCCTGCATCTGCTACTGGTGGAATATTTTCATGAAGTATATATATGATACATTCATCAGTTGTTATATTTCTCACGTCATCGTAAATATTCAAAGTAGCAGTTACTTCAGACAAACATTCAGGAGCTACAAAATATGTCTGAGCAGCCCTAGCTGTTACTGGGAAAGGTATTGAGAATTCTGGATCATATTTATCATAATATTCAAAACTCCAGTAATAACTTATTGGATTACCATTATCATGCGAATTAAGTCCATTCAGATAAACAGTTTCTCCTGAATATACATACTGATCAGGACCTGCATCAGCATTTGCTGGTGGAGTTCTATCACAATATATATCCCATGTATAAGATCCAATTGAATTCATGGTAGCATCATAAAATTCAAAATATAATGTATGATATCCTTCATCCATAAATAGATCGTCTTCTAATGCAAAGTATATTCTTGCTTTGTATGGGGGTTCACAATTTATTGTTACAGGATCGTTACCATCCAATGAATATGAAATATATAAGAGAGTCTCTATATTTTCATCTTCATCAGCAACTACAATGAATCGAAACTCCTCGTATTCAGCCCCAATCTCAGTTGGTAATTCATACATACTCCTCTCAAGTACGTCAAATCCCCAACACATCGTTGTTGTCAAAATTACCATTACCACTACCATTACCATTGTCATTGTTGTTTTTCTTGTTGTCATTTTTTATCTCCTTATATGTTAGTATAAAATGTCATCTTAGTATCATCCGAATCTTTTGCAGGTGATATACACAATAATTTAAAGTGTTCTTTATGTTTTGGCTTTTTTGGTTTCCTCAGTTTAGCTTTGCCTGCTATGATGTCCTTCTTACGCTTTTCCCATTCTTCTAAAGCTAACATAAAAGAACTACTACCTGAATTTCTATCTGTCTGTGTCATTATGCCTCCTTTTAAATTGTTAATTGGTATGATGTATATCGTTATTTTTATAACCAAGATTCTCTATCATTTATTAATATATATAGGAGTCATCTAGAATACCAACCAATATTTTGTATAAATATATACAAACATTTGTATCGATTCATACAAACATTTGTATATATAATTATTGAGAACATATTATAAAAGAACATTGAATTTATAATCTTATTTTAAATGGTGAAACTATGACAAACAATGAAGTAAAAAAAGAAGTAAAAAACTGTTTTTCATGTAGAGGTTTATGTCCACATGATCGTGTTTATTATTGCAACATTAAAGATAACAAACCAGTTAATAATTATAAAAAATTAGAATTATGGTTTGAAAATAATAAGATCGATAATTTGGATTTACCTTGTAAATTCCATAGACCTAAACCACAATCTCAGTCTACTGATGATTCATATTTATATGATGAAGACAGTCCATATTTTGCTTATTGATATGAAAGAACATGTATGTAAAATTTGTAATAATCATTCTGTTGTTGTCGAACATCATATAACTTCAAAATGCTATGGAGGAACAAATAAGAAATCAAATAAATCTTTATTGTGTCCAACATGTCATTCAATGGTTCATTATGGAAAATATATAATTGAAGGTTATTTCTTTTGTACACCAAATGGAAATACATTGATTTGGAGAAAAGAAAATCAACCATCAATAACTGGAATGCCAGATCCAAAAGTTTGGACTTATAAATCTAAAGAGGAGAATAATGATGGAACGATATGAATTAGCAATTAATGTGTTAGATGAAAAATATGTAGATGATTTGATAGTTTCATTAGTTAGACAGGGATATTCCGTATATTACAATGATGAAGAAAAACGAGTTTGTTGTACTGTTACTGATGATGAATTGACAAAATTAAAAAAATAAAACAAAAAAATCTGGGCAATTCGCTCCTGCCCATCCTAAATGCTCGATGTCTTAAATTCCCCCCGTCAAATTTAAGCATCGAGCATTTACACGTTTTAACCACTAAAATATACTATCATTAAAATTATAAAACAAACCCAACCAAACAAACATCCAACAATTCTAGCTGCACATTCCCATGATTCTAACATCACTACAAAATAATTAAATATTGATTCAAATATTTTCATAATATTTATCAATGATGTAAAAGGTAAACATATAAAAAATAAATATGGACTATTCATTATAAAATCTTGAATTTGTTCATTATCTTTTTTATCTACTTCATCAAACTCAGTCATATATTTCTCCTATAAAAAAAATGTGTCCTGTATATTTATAATCATACAGGACACTTGGTTAATTCAAATTCATCACATTTATACCATTCTGTTATCCACATAATTTTCCCATCTCTGGTATTCCCAGAATTCATAATCTAATTGAAAATACAATTGTTTCGTTTGTTTGTTTGCTTGCCAAACTTTTCCATCACATCCACATATAATCATCTCCCCAGCCCATAAATAGAACATATCAGTTACCTCCTTTATATATATTAATGAAATCAATATTCCTATCTCATTTATTTATATATATAGGCATCTATTTAAATACATGTATTTGAAAATTGAGAACAAATAATAAAAAGTATCTCATAAAGGAGAACATTAATAATGAGTAAACATATAATTCAAGAAAGTATAAATTCATGGAAGTCAGACAATTTACAACAAGAACTTGAAGTTGGAACTGTGTCTGCAAGTATTGTTGTAGTTAGAGCACTAATTGATCTTTCTAAAAAACTTTATCATGATTATTTGAATAAAGCTGCTGGAGCTTGTAAATCAAAACCAATTGATGATAGAGCAACTTGTATTATTAAATTTAAAATTAAAGCATTAGACAAACAAATTACAAACCTCAGAAAAAATAGTTCTAAATGCAATAAAACAAAAAAGCCAGTTTATTGTAAAAAACAAATAAATGGTGAAATTAAAAAACTTAAAGAAAAAATTAAAAAATTAAAAAATAAATTATAAAAAAAGAAGCCCATCATAAGATGGACTTCTTCTTTTAAGTCATGTATATTTTTAATCATGACTTGTACAATCTTTAGATATCCTATCAACAACATTATGAAGTCCTCTTGATTTAAGGAATATTATCATGTTTAGAATATCTTCATTATCAATCTTCTCATTGATAACATCTCGAACTATCATTGCCATTCCATCATAATTAATGGAGTTCGAGATGTTAAACTCTTTAAGTCTTTTCACTCTCTTCTTGTAATTTTCCCATGTCATTGTGATTATCTCCTCGTAAACAGATTATGTTGTTTACATCTATTGGAGTCCCATATACAAGATCTTCAACTACATATTTTGGACCTCCTGCCTTTGCCATGTAATGTGCACATATAATACACTTTGTCGATTTTTCACATTCCATTATTATGTCCTCGATCTTTAGCTTTTTCATAAGTTAACCAGAAAGACTTCCAATCCACAGTTTCTGCATCTCCATTTAACATCAGACCCAATACAGATAAATCTTCTGCATGAGTGTTTGGATCATAACCTTTAACAGTAAATAGATCGAAAAGATCATATTCCTTACGTGCTTTTACTATGAATGGTAGGTTTGATTTCTCTATATTACATATGAATGTTCCACCATATACATCATTCATATGTTTTACAAAATCCGTTGGATATTGAGTTTCTTTTAATTTAGATCCATCATAAACTTCATCAGATCCATATGCCTCGATTTCATTACCCAACTTATCTCGTTGTTCCTGCAAATTCTTTATCTGTTCAATTATTACATCACGAGCGGCTACCTTCTCCATATATTTAGAAGAATGTTTCATAGCATACTTATAGAAGTTGTGCAATGTTGTCCGAGCATCTTCATACGAGATTGAAACATCTCCAGCTATTTCAAAGTCATTTAAGAATGAATTGATGAGTAATGTGAACTTCCTCTTATCTTCATTTGTTACTTCAACATTGGTTACCATTGTTATTCTCCTTGTATTATATGTTAATATTAAATAACTAATTCCGTCTATTCAATAATTAATATATATAGTAATATAAAAGAATACCAACCAATCTATTACTATGGTTCATATATAAATTCATCATCTTCTATTATTATTTCAGCACTATGAAGAATTTCAAAATGACCTACCCAAAATGCTGAACTTCTATAAGGCTCTCCTTCATCTGTAATTAATTCCAAACATAAATGTCGTATATTTTCATCCCATACAACTCCTTCTGGTAATTTAATACCTTCAGGCTTTCTCCATAAATCACCATATTCTTTATAAAATATATAATGATTCTTTATTCGTGTAAGAGATTGTTTGGCAAATTCTACATCATCCCATTCATATTCTATATAGTCTGTATCATCATATGTTTCAAAACTACCACCTGTTCTGTATCGTATTTTAATTTTATATTTCATATTATTCCTTTTTAATATATGTATATTTATCATAATCTTTTTTAAATGTTCCAACATTTGTAGACCAACTTATATTAGGATCACCTAAATTTTTCCATAATACAAAATTGTTTTCACAACCTAATATATAATTCTTATCTGAATCTGATAAATATGGATTTCCTCCATGACCCATATCAACCCATATTTCATTATCTTTTGGGTTTTCTTCATGTAACAATAATACAACTCCAATTATAATTGATAATACTATAAATACAACCATACATATTTTAATTGAAAGTGTAGTTTTTTTATAGTCCTTATATATTGAACATTCTCTCTTTTCATCATCATTAAACTTGTTACATGTAGTCGTAACTATACATGTATTACAAGGATTTATAAATTTCATAATGTATCTTCTCCTTCTTCTTTATCCCATTCCCATTTGTCATACCATGATTTGAAATTAGATATAGATGCACTTATCCAATGGTTTGTATAATCCTCATTTCTAATAGAAACATATTTTATATAGTCCCCTTTAATTTCAAGAATTTTATATTGTCCACCAAGGTCAACGAATGGATTTTTTCCATCACCAGAATCAACCCATATCTCATCAACTTGTGGTGGATCTTCTTGTATACTATTTAATATGAAATAAACAACAAATGTCAAAACAGATATAATGGCAATCAGAGTTGTAATTGTCTTTAAAATATTTAACATAGTAGTTCGTTTATTTATATATTTCTGTTCCTTATCACATATCTGTGTACAACTACCATTCATAATACACTTATTACATGGTTCATATATCATTATTATTCTTCTCCTTTAATCTATTATATTTCATTTTAGCATTTGGAATCGAAAGTTTATGAAATTCGTTCTGTACTTTTAAAAACTTATCACATAGAACACTACAATTTGTTGATAATATACAATCACCACAACATTTATTTGTCATATCGTCAAAAATATCTTTCCATATTCCTCTATAGTGTTTTTTAAGATGTAACATAATCGTCATTGTCGTTTATCCTTTATATTATTTCTCACCAGTTATGACTCCTGTAACCAGTACAATAAGTACATGTCGGACATTCTTCATCAAAATCTTTATATGTACCACAACAAGGACATATGTTTTTTTCCTTACATTTTAATATATGTCCAATCCATTGACTTCTAGTATATTGAGTTATTTTAGAACATGCTTCTCTATATATTTTAGAGCATATACACATCAATAAACAATCAATACATGGATATTCATCAATACTCTTAATATTCATAATGTTCCTTATATTAAACATTAACACATATTTTAGCCTTCAATGTTCCTTATATTAAACATTAAAGATATCTCATTTACCAACTCTAGATTTAGGATATCCACATAATTCACATTTGCAATTAGGTATTCTATCAGTTCCACAAAATGGACATATACATTCTCGCACACAATTATCAAGATGTGACATCCAATTAATATATTGAATTTTATTTATTTGATCACATCCTGCCTTTGTAGAACATGTCATTAATAATAAACAATCCTTACAAGGAAATTTAAAATTATTCATATTCCCTCCTATTTCAAAATAAAAAAAATATATTCAATCATTAAACATTATAGGAAACCATTCATTTATTTTTAAGTTAAATGAATGATTCCCTACATTTGAAATAGTTAAACTGTTCACTGGTGTAACATTTTTAGTTTTCTTGTTAACTCTGATTTTTCTTTCTTCAAATCATGTTCTTCTCGATATATGCCTTTTTAAGTATATCTTCAATTCTATGAATAATTATTCCGCATTCCACCATCTAATAAATGTATCCATAAATGAAAACAGAGGTCGAAATATAATACGAAAAATCATCCATAGTAAAAACCAAAATCCAGCAGCACATACAATTCCTGGTAAGTATATTGAAAATGCCATCCATGTGAATTCCAATAATTCCTTAAAAGACCAAGTAATTATTAATGTCTCCATTTGTTTTCTCCTTTATACTTTGAATACTGGTTTAATTTTAGCTTCCCATTTCTTCTTAGCCTTATATACATTATAAAAATATGTCCTTGTCCTCTTCTGAATGTTAAACATATCTTCAATTGATACCTTTATACATTCATCTTCATATTTGATTATAAGTGGATCAATTATACTTGTTCCTTTACCTTTGAATCTATTCTCAAATATATTCATTGGTATAATCATTGCTGCCCCACGTTTATTCTTTATACATACACCTTCATCTACTTCTTTAAAATATGCAAACATCCTTTCTCCCCCCTCTAATTATAATATTATATTAATAACCAATTCCTGATATTCATTAATTAATATATATAACACATTTCAATAATACATTAATATTTAGTGAGCGTGTAATATTTATCCATCATATATTTGAAAAAATATTTTATACAATTACATCTGAGTTGTCATTTACTAGATCGGGGTCCTCTGGTGTTAGTGATACGTGTATATAATCATGTAAGTCATTCATAATGTTTTCATATTTTGTAATATCATCATCTAAATTGGATTCAATATATCTTTCACACAAATATATAAGAGCAAACACCATATCATGACTGTCAGCATCTCTGTACCACTTGAATCCAAATCTTTTCTTATATACAGTAAATGAAACATTTGGATTTGTAATCATATATGTTACTTTAATAAATTCATTATTGTATGGGATTTCCATACCAATATCAATAGTAGTATATTTATCTGAAAGTATTTTGGATAACAAATGACCCAGAATAACTTTAACTGATTCTATCTTTTCATATTGTTTCTCTAATTCTTCATGCTTCTTTATTACTTTTCCAGCAAATTCAAGATCTCCTATCATAGCGTCTTCAGTCATATCATTCATCTCCCTTATTTTTGTTTAATGGTATTTTACAATCTGAACATATCATATATGCAAACACATCATAATCTTCAAAATGTCGTACACCATGTAACTTTTCTATCTCTCCTCCACATGTAGGACATAATCCAGCTCTTATGATATCGTTCATTATCTTCTCTATCATTTAGTATCTTATCAGCCCTCTCTAATATTTCCTTTTCGTAATCCTTTAACATTCATCTTCTCCTTCATTAGTTAATATGTATAAATAATATATATCCAAATACTATAATTATTGTCATTAATACATATAAATAAATCCTTATTCTTTTACTATTTTTGAAATAATTGTCCTTCATTTCACATCCAGTACTATACATATCGTCCGTTAAATTATAAAATTCCATGAGCATTGATTTCAACCTTATGTTACATTGTCCATATACTAAACACTTCTTACATGGATCTCTTAATAACATCTTCATATACGGTATCTTCATTCATATTACCTCAATGATCTATATTTCTGTGTCGCGTCATCATTGTTATTAAAAATGTGTAAGTAAGTTTCTTCATCTAATCCCTCCATACAGAATCATCCACTTCATCTTGAAATTCATAATAACTCTCCTGTGATAAAGCATATTGATAATTCAATTCATCATTATATTTCTCACATCCTAATGAACATGAACCTATTAATATACAACCTTCACATATCTTCTCTGCTGTTGTATAGGGATCACAATGCCAATGCTCCGCATAACACATACTACATTCCGTTGTATGACATCTATATTCCATAGGCACTATGTCCTTCTTACCATATACTTCCATATCATTTTAGCCTTCATTATTTCAGTCCAAGCCATTTTCTATCCCTATGTTCCCATTCCAATTCTTTTTAACCAATACAAAAGGAGCCCATACAAGAACTCCTATAAGTAGTTTAATTAAAATTATCTATAAATTATGAATAGTATACATTGTAAAATTTCCTTAACTGCAATTCCAACCACTGCCCCAATAAAAAATTGTACATTTACAAATCTATTCGGTTTATTATAATTCATTGTCCTCATTAATTCTGTGTAATACTCAATTATCTCTTCCTTTGTCATTAATCCAAATGGATCAATTCCTGTGGCAAATCGCTCTTTTAGGTCTTTTTCAGGGCCTGACATATTCATTTCCTCCTCAGTTAAAATTAATATTTAAAATTCATAATTATTCCTATTCATTATTTAATATATATAACACATCATTCAAATACCATTATAATATAATAAACTTTTATCAGCAGGTCGCGTCAAATTTATCATAAATTTTGTCCAAGCACGTAATTATTTTTTTCCACAATATTTATATAATTAAGAACATAATATAAATTCATATACCAATTCAAAAAATATAAAAAACATAAGTATCTAATATTTAAATAAATCAAAGGAACCATATACAATGAGCAATATCATCATTCAAGAAAGTATAAAGAGTTGGCTGAACGAAAGAATTCAAATATCTCAATACGATAATTCTTACGATCTGTCCCTGAATTTAGAGTCAGTAAAAGATTTTATGGGCGAAAAAAATTATAAAAAAATAATAACAATTGCCGATAATTCATTCCTACAATCCGTAAACAGATCAGGAGAAAATATCAATCTCAATGATGTAAAAAAGAATATCGAGCAATATAGAGAAATATTCGATGTCTTATTCTCAGCCAAACATCCTGTAGTAAGTATTGAAATCGGTTACCACAATATACCAAATTCATCATTCTCAACCATTAGAACTGTTGGGTATTTCTTCTTCCTTAAACCAAAATCAGTAAAAATTACCGAACAAAAAATCCAAAAATCTCAAGTCGCAAATCTAAAAGATGATAGCAAAAACGATTTTAGCATGAATTCTACCATAGATAAAAGAGTAGATACCATTCGTCTATGCTTCAAAGATAAAGTAATAGATAAAATCATAAGTAAAAATATCAAACATCTCGAAAAAAAATACAAAAATTCAATAAGTAAAACTGTTATCGGTCCAACTAATATAGATTTTAAAGCATCCACAATATCTATCCCTATCGAATATCATATAGGAAATAACATCATTATCCTTATTACCAATATTTCTTATACATTCAAACCTGTAAAAATAGATATAGATGCAAGCGGAATATAATAAGTACAAAAAAATTAAGAACGGATCTAGGTTTAACTGAACAGGAAATAGGGTATGCATCTAGAACCAAAATGGAAAAGTTGGAAAACAAAATACAACAAATAAAAAACAAATTCATGAAAAGAAAATCATAAGATTAAATTATGTCAAAATAAAGGAGCCATATACAATGAGCAATATCATCATTCAAGAAAGTATAGAGAGTTGGTTAACTGAAGCCAATATAATTCAAAAGATAAAAAACTATCTAATGAAATTTGGATATGTTATTGGATATACTGAAAGTCCTGCATGTAATAATCATAGAAAGAATAATAAAGAAATGTATCTATTACATGGTACTAGGAAAGATTATGTGAAGTCAATTAAAAAGAAAGGTCTTTTATTATCCGAGTCACATAGAAGAAGTAAGGAAGAAGATACTATGAATATAGCTCTCAAACCAACTATATGGTTCTCTAGCAATGTCGATAAAAAATCAGCAGCGTTTGGTGAAGATAAATCAAAAGAAGTCGTCTATTTAGTAGCAAAAGTATCTACAGAACCTTCTTTGTTAAAACCAGTATTAAGCTCATATAATTACTTTCAGGATGTTAAACCTTCCGATATCATATTCGAAGATAATCCTAAGTTTAAACATATATTAAAAAATCATAAATATCTTATATTTAAATAAATCAAAGGAACCATATACAATGAGCAATATCATCATTCAAGAAAGTATAAAGAGTTGGATTTCCCTGGAATTCCTGAAGCTGGACCGTTTGAGTCTCAACATGATGCCGAAAACTTTATGAATAATAAAATGAAACTTTAAGCTATATAATAAATATTGAAATATAAAATATCCATTAAATCAAAGTCCTCTCCCTTGTAAATTCATATGTCAAATATAGCCTGTGTCATTTTCTTGTCCTTTCCTTCTTGTAGGGAAAGGGCTTGTCAATGAGCTATATATATCAAATTTTTTCAAAAAATTTTTTTGGGGTCCTCCCCTTAAATTAGTCTTTGTCGTTTTTACCCAACTACACATCCTCTAAAACATATCCAAATTAGCAAATCTGCCCACTGTTGCTTCCTTATTCTTCTCCCTATACCTTCCATACCATTTAGCTCTGGCGACCAGCATTTCCCTTATTTTAGATTCTCTCTTTGTGCAATCTCTTTGTGTAATCTCTTTGTGTAATCTCTTTGTGTAATCTCTTTGTGCAATCTCTTTGTCATTATTCATGTAAGTTATAATGATTAGTTTCTTTGTGCAATCTCTTTGTCATTATTCATGTAAGTTATAATGAGCTGTTAAACTGACTCATAGACCCTCATATCGTGTTTTCTATATAGAATGAAAAATGTGTAAAATCGCCACACATGGTTTGCTCAATTCTGAGAATGTGTTTGGAGATATAGTTCGCCACACACTTACCCCAATTGTGCAGCTCACCCTCATGAAATGTATTTTTTGACAATAAACAGCTCAATGTATCTAAACATCAATTAGCTCAATATAAGGGATATTATTCAGGAAAAAGCTTAGAATAAAAAAGATGGGTATTAATGGTGGGATAAAAAGAGAGCAAAAAAATAATGAACCCACAAGGGGCTCACTATTTTGATATATTGGTTATATCTCAATGCCTTCAATGATAGATACAAACTCTATTATGTTTGAAAGATGTTTGTCGGTATCAATTTCATTGAGATCACTAATAATTAATTGGCAAATACATTTGAGGTATTCTATATCTTTATCTTCATTGGCCCATTCTATGAGCTGTATGGCTGTTGATTTATATTCACTGCCCATATGTTCTTCAATGTATACCATATCGAATAGATCATATGGAGAGATGTTTAAGAACATTTCATTGACTGAATTATAATGGGCATCCTTATTGAGCAATGGAACAGACTTGTCATCATGTCCAGTTACTTCAATTGTTCTCCATTCCATCTTCTTTGGCTCATAGTTTGACACCTGAATGGGTTGATGATTTAACAATTTAGTTATGAATGTTGTCATGTTTTCCATAGCTTGATTGTTCAGATCCATTGTTTCTTTGAGCTGTGGATCATTTTCTACCACCTCTGGATCGATGATATGTTCTAGTGTATGATACTCCTGAGTTGTTGGTGTTGTTATTATTGCAGTTATTATTATAGCTATGGCGATTGATGATAATACTAGGAATTTGATATTGTTCTTCATGATATTCTCCTTATGTTATATATGTGTAATATTGTTTATATTGTATTTGAAGCTGAATCCATCCAATCTTCAACAGTCCAATAGGCTCTCTTCATGTGTATAACGAATCTCTCTGGAGACAATATATTATGCACAACTAATGATGAGACTTTATCCCCTTGCCATCGAGCAGATATATGGACTTTATATCCATTTTTCCAATATGATTGTGCTTCTATCATAGCTCGATTTAATTCACTCTGAGAGATATATGGAATTAATTCTAAGAACTGTCCTATATTTTGAATAGCTTTCACTTTTATTGGATGTAGTTCATTATATGTATCCATATATCCCCTCCTTATATGTTAGCGAAGAATGCTGCATCAATGATTGTTAATAAGACATAGCTCAACCCTATAAATAAACCATTACATTTCATTGAAAATAGTATTGCTGATAAAAGGGTTTTATTTTTGATCTCAAACATCACAGCTATTGTTATTGAAATTATAAATGAACTAATTCCTATTGAAACAATCATTAGTCTGAATTCTATCATTGTGAATATATCAAATGTTATATGCATTACTAGAAGTGTTATCAATACTCCAAGTACCCATCCATATGAAACTGCATCAACAACCTTTGAACATATCTCTTTATCAGTCATAATATATCTCCTTATTGATATAGGGAGAATGTGTATAAACAACATCAACTGCTTATAATTTTTAATTAAGTCAGTTTGATGTCTAAATCTTATACACATTCCATATAGGGGTTTAAGGATTATCTCCTTCTATTCTGTCTGGGTCTTCTGTTGATCTTAACTGATCGGATCTTTGCTCTGATTTGTCTTCTTGTATATACTGCTCCAGCCATAAGAATCAAGATCCCTCCAGAAGTTAACATAATACATAATGCTGAACTGTATATCCATATTAAAAAGTCCATGTGTTGTCCTCCTATTTAGATATTGTTAAGATATCCAATGATTATTGATTATTGGATGGCATATACATCAATACCACCTTCCCTGATTCTGTGTCCACCTTTCTGCTCCATACCTTTGGATCATTAGCAATTATAAATTTAATTGCTAAGTCAAGATTCTCAAATGTCTTTGTCTTCATCGGTTTCTCCTCCTTTAAATTTTAATTGCCAATTCATCCTATTCATTTATTAATATATATAGCTCAGTAGGAGAATACCAACCAACTCTTTTTTCATCATTCATATAGGGAGTTTGGGTATAAACACTATCAACTACTTATAATAATTCAATGAGCCAGTTTGATCCCTGAATCTTATACACATTTCCCCTATGCTACAATGAAACATTTAATATCATTTCATATCATCACCTTTCAATGAGCTGTAAGTCCCTTCCTTTTCTTATACACATTTCCCCTATGCTACAATGAAACATTCAATATAATAGCTCAATATTTTATTCCAATATTATTTCTCAATGAGCTGTGTTAATCTGATATGTTATCTTCTCATATAATAATTTATATATTGAGCTGTTTGTTATATCTATCATGAACCAATATGAGCCCTCTCACTGCGTCCAATATATTAAGCTGTTCTAGATACCTTTTTAAACTTATCTCACATCATCAAGTCATATGTAAATTACAATGAGCTATATATTTCAAATTATTGTTCAGTCGGAAAGAACGTGCAGGTACACATTATTGGATTTTTAAATTGAGTCTAGTTCTCACTATTTTAACGGCTCTTAATATATTTCAAGAATGTTTCAAGAATGTTTCAAGAATGTTTCAAGAATGGTTCAAAGGGCTCATAATGTATTTCAAATGGATTTGAATGTATTTTAAATGGATTTGAAAGATAATTGAAAGGATAAAAGATAAATACAGAAATAAAGTACCGAGGAGTTTAAGAGTATCCATGTATAAAAACTGTCTATAAACCTTATGAATAAGAAGAATTGAAAGATACTCATAAGACTGGATAATAAGTACTGAGGAAAAAGTATATAAAAAAAAGGCAACAATGGTATGCCCTTTTTTATAAGTTAAGAATCACTATATAGGAATGAAGAATCAGGATCGCCATATAGTTTACTAGAATCCCAATTACAAGATTGACATTTAAAATTGAAATTTAAAGCTGAAATAGTCTTAGAAAGGCAATATGGACAAGATCTTTTCATTAAACAATTTTGATAATGATGAGGCCATAGATTTTTATTTACATTGTTTAAAAAGATCTCACACTTAGGAAAATATCTTCTATTGATTAAAGAACAAGAAGAAATAACTAGACAATTTATACAAGGGGAAATATGGCTCATAACTATAATTCCTTATAATTTTTTTTTATAATGTTTTATAATTCAAATAATATCAGATTCAAGGCAACAGTTACATTTCCATGATAATCTAATTTTTCTAATTGGCTCGATGATAGAGATAGAAGATCCACAATAAGGACAAATATTATTTTTTAAGGATTTTTTTTTAAAAGTTGAATAATCAATATGATTAACAAAGGAATCATAAGATTTACAAGATTTAGTACAACAAGTTTTAATCAAACAATTTTTACAAGGGTATGATAAATAGCTCATAAGAAATAGACCTTTAGTTAAAAGATAAGAATGAATATATATATGATATTAATATATAAGAATGTATGTTTAAACAAATGCTGAGATATTATCGCATAATTTAGAGTAATATTTCCCTAAAAGGCTTTTTTAATGAACTGAATTAATGTGATGTTATATTGTTTACAACGTTTAGAACAAGAGAGAAAAAGGATACAATTTGAACATAAGATATCTTCAGTTTTTATTTTATATAAGATATGACAATAGATAGGATTATTTTCTTTACATTGAATATTATTATAAAAGGAGCATTTCTCACAAAATTGTTTATGTTTTATATTTATATTTTGATTACTCATTATATATATATATCCTTTATAATTCCAGAAGATTAAATGCTTGCTTAATATAGTTATTGAATTGTTTTATATATATATTGCAACGTTTAGAACAAGAGAGAAAAAGGATACAATTTGAACATATGGTATTTTTAGTTTTGTTTTGAAAGAAAGTATTGCAATGCATACATTTATATAATGTATTTAAGTTACATTGCTCACATGTTTGATTATTAATTGATTGATTGATTATTGATTGATTATTTTCAATAGTCATTATATATGGCCTTTATAATTTTATTATATTGATATTTTAGAAGGGATTGAATTGAAATGACTGAGAATCTATTAATGAAAGCATATAATTTTTAAATTTAAGGCAACGTTGAGAACAAGAGTGAATAAGGATACAATTTGGACATATTATTTTTTCAGTTTTGTAAGTAATGAATCTATGGCAATCTAATGGATTTTTTTCATTACATTTATATATTCTATTTAATGTACATTGCTCACAAATTTGTATATCTTCTATATCTATTTTATCATTCATCATATAAATCCTTTATGTTTAGACCTTTTAGTTGATATATAATTATTTTCTTTTTATTTTTAATTATTTTAATCTTCACTATGTGTAACATTATCCCAACAAAATACGGCAAGATTAGTAAATAGTCTATCGAAAGATAGATTAAAATCATTTTTAAAGAAGATGGTATTACAGTGCTCACATTTAAAGCAAACAGATGGACAAGGATTCTCAATAATTTGTTGACATTGAATAAGGATGGATTGGCAATCTGGACAAATGTTAATCAATATATCTGACTCATTTGGTTTTGATAATACTGGACAATCGTATTTATTACTACATGAGTTTGTTAATAAACATGTTTTACAAGGATATTTACTCATAATTATTTAGTCCTTTTTTAAGGATAAAAATGGATGTTCAATGTTAATGCCCATGAGATAAGCAAAATAATCTTTTACATTTGGATCTTTGATATTATGTATATTGTATTTAACAGTATTGTTGAACTTATGACATTTATTAGAACAGTTATTATATAGTATACAAGAAGTACAAACCTGTTTAGTTATTTTCTGAATGAACAGTTTATAATTATTTCTAAGTTTATCATATACCCATACAGGTTTTATATTATTTTCCATGATGATTCCTTTGATGGATTTGAATTATGTATAATAGATGAGATTATATTATTAGCTTCAATACGGAACTTATCACAAAGTCTGTTACATGCAATGTATATTAAACAAGATGAACATATATCTTTAGATAGATCATTATAGAATTCGTTGAAATCGTCTTTAATGTTATGCTTGTTCCATTTATTATTCATATTTTATATAACCTTATGCTAGAATTTTTTATGACACTCATTTATTTTATTTTGTAAGAATGTTTTTGTGTCTGTTAATTTATCTATTTGTTTATTTACATGTTTCATGTTTTTTTCAAGTATAGGAATGAAACACGTTTGAATGACATATTTCCATGATCTAGGGATTGTATCTGCTTGATGTGTATGTATAATAATAGATGGATCTTTTATTTTTGCACTAAGGTTTTTAGGTCTGAAAGAATGTATTAATATTTCAGCATCTGGATTATCATTGTACGGGTTACTAGCTTTGATAGCATAAACTATTTCACAATTGGTACATGTAACTAATATTCCTTGAGATGATACGTTACATTCATCATGACCACAAGCAGGACAAACATGATAATTTATAATTGTACTGGTTACTAGCATCTTATCATTTTTTAGTTTATGAATAGAAGGACAAGGTCTTGAACAGTTGTTTAATAGTATGCATTCTTTACAAGGGAAAATATAATCTCTCATTGAGTCATTCATTTTGATTTCCTTTTTTATGTATATTTGGAGTTTTCTTTGGCATATATATTCTTCTTATATTATGCTTAACTATTCAAATGTTGTTATGGTATGCCTTTCTTTCATAATATTTATTTAAATATTTTTCACATTTTCTGGTGCAATTATTTTGGATTAAACAATCTTTACATATTGTTTGTTCAAGTTTAAGTATACTATATTGGGGACAAGACCTATATTTATGTCCATCACAAATACCAGGAATAAGATCTTTATTAAGGAACATATTTGAATATCTATTACATGTTTTACAAATAGCTAAATTGGATAGTGGGGTATTGTTGTTCATGATGTTACCTCTGAGCAAAGAATTTATTATAGTATTGTTCTACACAATTAGAACAGATTAGTAATTCTTTAGTTTTTTCAATTAACTCAGAATTACAAAAAGGGCAAATTTTATTATTTATGCAATTTATTGTAAACTGTCTCCATTCAGGTGTATTGAAGTTTAATTGATCTAATGGTTCACAATAAGTATCACAAGATACAACTACTAAGCAATGTTCACATGGAAATTTTATCATATCAACTATCCTTATTCATACAATCATCTATCATTCTTATTAGAGAAGCTTTCTTTGTATTGGACTCATCAATTATTTTGTTAACTCCTTCTAATTTAGATTTCAATCTAGGAATAATGGAAATGTCAATTATATCATTCCAAGTTGTAATATCATTGTGGTTAATTTGCAAACAATGAATATTAAAATTGCCATTTTCAAGATATTGTTTACGGCTGAAAGAATGGAATTTTATTATTTCATTAATAGATTCAAACATATATGCAGCTTTGCATTTTACACAAATAGCAAAAGATTTTGATGTTGATAATTTACAATACTTATGACTACAAGCAGGGCATCGTTTTTTATTGATAATAATATTAGTCACATTTTTATCATAATAAACTATATCCCTAATAGTAGGACAAGGGCTTGAACAGTTGTTTAATAGTATGCATTCTTTACAAGGATATGTTTCCATAAATTATATTCCCTCAACATTTATAGTTAATCAAACATTCAATATCCTTAAATTCTTGTCTATGTTCTTGTATAAAGTCTTCTGATAGAGTTTGGTGTTGTGATATAAAATACCAATCAACTTTATCTTTAAACTCTCTTATAAAAGATTCAGATAAGGTTTGATTGCGTGATATCAAAGGCCAAAATAAATCATCTTTGAATTCTCGGATGAAATCTTCTGATAAAATTTGATATTGTGATATAAATTCCCAACTCATTTCATCTTTATATTCTCTTATAAAAGATTCAGATAAGGTTTGATAAAGTGTTACCCAATTCCAATCAATTTTATCTTTAAACTCTATTATAAACTCTTCAGATAAATATTCTGTTCGTGATATAAAATACCAATTTATTTCTGGACATCTTTTTCCATTACATGTTGTTCTTACTAAACATTCATAACAAGGGCAATCTTTAATTTTCATTTAATTGCTCCTTAAATTCTTTTCTAAAGTCTTCTGATAGAGTTTGATGTTTTGATATAAAATACCAATGAACTTTATCTTGGAATTCTCTAATAAAGTCTTCTGATAGAGTTTGATATTCAGATATATAATCCCAATCTACTTTATCTTTAAACTCTCTAATGAAGTCTTCTGATAGAGTTTGATAACCTGATATCCAAGGCCAATGAACTTTATCTTTAAACTCTCTAATGAAGTCTTCTGATAGAGTTTGATGTTTTGATATAAAATACCAATGAACTTTATCTTGGAATTCTCTAATAAAGTCTTCTGATAGTTTTTGCTTCATAGATATCCAAGGCC
>Ga0233415_10000157_pt1 | contig 33441 bp, 6 predicted proteins | sample Na_anoxic_12_MG_FD_188631 | JGI IMG/M metagenome (GOLD analysis project Ga0233415, IMG submission 188631) | Seawater microbial communities from Saanich Inlet, British Columbia, Canada - Na_anoxic_12_MG | ecosystem: Environmental > Aquatic > Marine > Inlet | place: Canada: British Columbia...
TTACACCAGAGGTTCCACTAGTACCTGATGTACCTGAATTACCGCTAGTTCCTGAATTACCACTAGTACCACTTGTTCCATTAACACCACTAGTTCCATTGACACCACTAGTTCCTGAGTTACCAGATGTGCCAGAAGTTCCACTAGTTCCACTAGTTCCACTGTTTCCACTTGTGCCATCATCACCAGATGTTCCACTTGTCCCACTATTTCCACTAGTTCCAGACGTACCAGAAGTTCCATTATTACCATTGTTACCACTTGTTCCAGAAGTTCCAGTAGTTCCAGATGTGCCACTTGTACCATTCTCTCCTGAAGTTCCACTTGTACCTGAGTTTCCACTAGTACCAGAAGTACCAGATGTACCACTATTACCAGATGTTCCACTATTCCCAGATGTACCTGATGTACCACTATTTCCACTAGTACCATCATTACCAGAGGTTCCTGAAGTACCAGAGTTTCCACTAGTGCCACTAGTTCCTGAAGTACCATTGTTACCATTCACTCCACTTGTGCCAGAGGTTCCACTAGATCCATCTCCTCCAGTAGCTCCATCAAGGTTTATTTCCCATGATGTATAAGTACCTGAGCCAACTGTTCGAGTGGGGCTTCCAAATTGTAATGCTCCTGTTCCAGAGTTATATGATATTATTTCACACTCTTGGTATCTAGTTGCACTGTTAGCTATAATTATAGATTGGGCTGTTGTATAAGCAAGTCCTGTATCAACAGTAATTGTTCCACTATTACCTAATGTAAATGATGTACTTGATGTAGTAGCATATTCATCACCTGTATTACCACTTGTTCCTGAAGTACCGCTAGTACCAGTATTCCCAGAAGTACCTGACGTACCACTATTACCACTAGTTCCTGAGGTGCCACTTGTTCCATCATTTCCACTAGATCCACTTGACCCACTAGTACCAGAAGTTCCAGTAGTACCACTTGTTCCGTCCTCTCCTGATGTACCACTAGTACCACTATTTCCACTAGTACCTGATGTTCCAGATGTTCCATTATTTCCATCTTCCCCACTAGTACCAGAATTTCCTGACGTACCACTTGTTCCTGAAGATCCATTGTTTCCATCTTCTCCAGAGGTACCTGATGTGCCGCTATTACCACTAGTTCCAGATGTACCACTAGTGCCATCTTCTCCACTGGTCCCACTAGTACCACTAGTTCCTGATGTTCCGCTGTTTCCAGACGTTCCACTAGTTCCTGATGTTCCACTAGTACCATCTATTCCTGAAGTTCCATTTATACCAGATGTACCATTAATTCCAGATGTTCCACTGGACCCACTACTACCAGAAGTACCTGATGTTCCATTAATTCCAGATGTTCCATCTTCTCCACTAGTACCTGAAGTACCACTGTTTCCAGATGTACCTGAAGTACCACTACTTCCATCAGCACCACTAGTACCTGTTGTACCACTAGTTCCTGAACTGCCTGAGTCTCCACTAGTTCCAGAGGTTCCTGTTGTACCAGATGTTCCTGATGAACCGCTAGTTCCTGTAGTTCCTGAAGAGCCTGATGAACCACTTGTACCAGAAGTTCCATCATTACCATTATTTCCAGAGCTACCACTAGTACCACTAGTACCACTGGTACCATTTTGTCCGTTTTCTCCAGATGTACCACTTGTGCCACTTGTGCCACTGTTTCCAGAAGTACCATCTGCTCCAGAAGTTCCACTCGTACCAGATGTGCCAGATGTACCTGTTGTTCCAGAGGTGCCATCTAATGCACTTGATCCACTAGTTCCACTAGTTCCACTTGTGCCTGACGTACCAGTAGTACCTGATGTACCACTACTACCGTCTCCACCAGTTGCACCATCTAAGTTTACCTCCCAAGCTGTATATGTTCCACTACCTACAGTTCTAGTAGGGGAGCCAAAACATAACTCACCTGTTCCACTATTATAGGAAACAACTTCACATTCTTGATAATTACTACTGTCATATGCTATTATAATAGATTGAGCTGTAGTGTATGCTAGTAAAGTATCAACATCTAAACATCCACTATTACCTAGTGTGAATGAGTCTGTTGATGTTGTTGCATATTTATCTCCTTGATCACCTGAACTACCAGATGTTCCACTTGTTCCAGAAGATCCTGAATTACCACTAGTTCCAGAGGTACCACTAAAACCAGATGACCCACTTTCTCCTGACGTACCACTAGTACCGCTTGTACCTGTAGTTCCAGCTGTTCCACTAGTGCCAGACGTACCATCTTCTCCTGATGTACCTGAGTTTCCAGAGGTTCCACTAGTTCCAGAAGTTCCATCTGACCCTGAGGATCCACTTGTACCAGTTGTACCAGCAGTACCACTTGTTCCAGAAGTACCACTCGTTGCAGATGTTCCACTTGTTCCGCTTGTTGCAGAAGTTCCAGATGTTCCACTTGTACCTGTTGTACCTGCTGTTCCACTTGTTGCACTTGTACCAGAGGTACCAGTTGTACCACTAGTTCCAGTGGTTCCTGAAGTACCATCAGCACCTGCAGTACCAGAAGTACCTGAGGTTCCTGATGATCCATCACCACCTGTGGCTCCATCTAAGTTAACTTCCCATGTAGAGTATGTACCTGATCCTACAGTTCTTGTAGGTGCTGCAAAACAAAGCTCTCCAGTTGCACTATTGTATGTTACAACTTCGCACTCTTGATAGTTACTTGCATCATGTGCTACTATTATTGATTGTGCAGTGGTATATGCCAATCCTGTATCTACATCAATACATCCTGAATTACCCAATGTAAAAGAATCTGTTGAGGATGTTGCATAAAAATCTCCATCATTTCCACTAGTTCCAGAAGTGCCAGAAGTACCTGTAGTACCTGAGGTTCCGTCTGTTCCTGTAGTACCTGAAGTGCCACTAGTGCCACTGGTGCCACTGGTACCTGTTGTTCCAGATGTTGCAGAGGTACCTGATGTACCTGATGTACCTGAGGTTGCAGAGGTTCCAGAAGTGCCACTAGTTGCAGAAGTACCAGAAGTACCAGAGCTACCAGCTGTCCCTGCTGTACCAGATGTAGATCCTACAGATACACCAACTTGTTTTGTTACAACAATAATAGAAGGTGCAGCTGGTGCAGTGAATGGGCTGTTTTTAGAAGTTTCAGCTACTATTTCTACATACTGAGATGTAGAGGCTATTACAATTTCTAAATAATCACCTGCATCTAATTCTAATATTATAGATACAAAAGGTAATGACTTTCCGTTATTTGAATTTAACTCTAGAATAGAATCTGTACGTATTATATCTGTACCGTTCTTTCTTAAAAATATATCCACTTCAGCAGCACTACCACCTTGAGTCTTCTGCATTTGTAGAGAGTAACCTATCTCATAAGTTCCAGCATAAGGATATCTAATCTGTTGATTAAAATCTAATGCTATACCATTTGCTACTTCTATTGTATTATATGTAATAGCTGTTGGTACATTTGCTGCAGTTACAGTTTGTGTTGTACTGTCAGAAAAACTAGCATACCAATTAGCAATTGCTGCTCCTGACGATCCATTTATACCACTAGTTCCTGCTGTACCTGCTGTCCCAGAAGTCCCTGTTGTACCTGATGTACCACTACTTCCGCTTGTTCCTGTTGTTCCACTACTTCCTGATGTGCCAGCTGTTCCTGATGTACCAGTTGTACCTGACGTACCAGCTGTACCACTTGTCCCAGTTGTACCACTTGAGCCAGATGTACCACTCGAACCACTAGTTCCAGTTGTACCACTTGTACCAGTAGTCCCACTTGTACCACTTGATCCACTAGTTCCAGCACTACCAGATGTTCCTGTTGTTCCACTAGACCCACTTGATCCAGAAGAACCATCGCCACCAGTAGCACCATCTAGATTTATTTGCCAACTAGAATAAGTACCACTACCTACAGTACGTGTAGGACTTCCAAAAGCTAAAGCACCTGTTATTGAATTATAAGATATTACCTCACACTCCTGATAATTACTAGCATCAAATGCTATAATGATTGATTGAGCCACTGTATAAGCTAACCCAGTGTCAACAGTTAATGTACCTGAGTTTCCTAAAGTAAAAGAATCTGTAGAAGAGGTAGCATATTTATCACCATCTTCACCAGATGTACCAGTTGTACCTGAAGTACCACTAGTCCCACTTGTTCCAGAACTACCTGATGTACCAGTTGTACCACTTGTTCCTGTTGTTCCAGATGAGCCACTTGATCCACTACTGCCAGATGTACCTGTTGTCCCACTAGTACCTGTTGTCCCACTAGATCCACTAGTTCCACTTGTACCAGAAGAGCCACTAGTACCTGTTGTACCAGAAGTTCCTGTTGTACCAGACGTACCTGTAGTTCCAGAAGTACCTGTAGTTCCAGATGTGCCTGATGTTCCACTTGAACCATCAACACCTGCACCTCTACTTAAAGCTTCATTAATTTCTATTAATATCTGTTCAACTGTTTGGTTGGTGGTAGCATTAATGTATATCAAGTTAGGGCCCTCATAGAAGACACATGCACTACTAAGTCTGATTGGACAAGGGTCTGCCGCACAAATTAACTTACTCATCTGGAAATTGTTTTTAGTGTACTATTTTCAGGAAGTCTCCTGTTCTATATAATGATCCTATTTCTGCTCCAGCAAATATTGCAGCAGCGTTACTAGAATACTCAGGAACTCCTGCATTAGGAGCTGTAATAATTCTTTCCCATTCAGTATCTCTTTCAGCAGCTTTTGCATAATAAAGAAAGCTAGTTGCAGTATTAACAAAAAGTTTTCCTATATGGGTTGCTACATATTGTGGAACTGGAGTATATACAGGAACAGTTGTTCCTGTAAGAGGAATTAAATTATTATTTATACTCTCTAATACTACATCCAAGGAGTTTCCTGGATTAGCTGCAATATTAGAAAGATATGCACCATTGTACAAGATACAACTAGCATCTTGATATGTAGCGCAGGTGGGACAAATTTCAGCGATTCTCATAATTTACGAATTTATGTTTTATTTATGTGTTTTAAAAATGTTATTAAAAATATGCTACTATAATATAGCGTTTACCTTGCAGTCTTTGAGATAGTGATGTCATACTCTTTAGCAAACTCTTCATTAAACATTGCAAAGTATTGGATAAATGATTTGGATACAGGAAACATCTTCATTAAATTTTTAACTGGCTGAGCATCTCTTCTAACTTCTTCTAATGATTTATTTGGATTAGTAAAGTCTAATCCTGTATTTTCTAAATAGAAGTGTGTAGTAAATCTTCCTAAATCTTTGAGTAAACTTAATGCTGGCATTCCTCCATCTAAAGTGTTTACTATTTCTGAAGGGTTATAAAAGAATGCAAGCTCACTACTGAACTTATCTAAAACTTTTTGGTAAAATCTAAATAAGTTTCTATCAGCTTTATCATCATCCTCGTCTGGACCAATTACTCCTAGAGCAAAAGATAATGAAAGTAGTCCAACTAATATTCCTAACTCTTTGAATTGATTATATAAGTTTGTTCTTATTAAGTCAGCAAATTCTTCTTTTGTTATGTTTGCATCTACACCATTTTTATTAAAGTAGTCAGTAGTGTATTCTTCATATAACTCATCTATTTTAGATATTCCACGATCTGTTACTTTAATAATATCTGAAATGTCTCTTACACCTTTTATTATATTAAATCCTAGAATTCCAAAAAATAATCTAGCTCTACCTATATCATATCTTTCACCAGTTGTTTGACCATCTTCATCTATTTCTACATTAAAATCATCAGCTATTTTTCTAAACTCACCAAAACGAGTATCTACTAGTTTAGGAATCCATCCTTTAAATACCATAAGTGAACGTAACCATACATTCATATTTACTCTCATGTTATCAAATTCTGTCAAACCACCTGTTGCTGTTCTAGCAATAGTTCTTGCTACATTAGTAACACGTTGTAGTTCGTTTCTATTAGTTAGATCTAATCCTGGAATTACAAGTTCACCATTTACTAATTTTTTAGTTGAATTAATTGATCTTGTTTTTTTAAGCTCTACAATCTCTTGGTCAATTTTAGGTTTAGCTTCTCTAAATTGAGCTGAAGTGGTATATCTATTCTTATATTTACTTTTTACAAAGTCTTTAATGTTTACAATCTTTCCATCTTCCACCATCATATTATCCATCAACGCCATGAATAAAGATTTTTCTATATGTTGTTCAGGTTGTCTAAAGAATACAAATAACCAATCAGAAAAATTATTGCTTGTTAATTTTGACATACCTGCTTTCGTAAGCTTATCATACGTAGGGTCATCTTTTAAAGGCATGAATTTATCAATAAGTTGAATAAACATTTTTCTTTCATCATCATTCTTAAACTTGTTTCCAAGTAATTTACTTTCATATTTTACAATTTCTCGATAATTAAAATATTTACCAGCTTGCGCAGATAGCTGAACATTACCACCAAATGCATTTACAGAACCAGATATAAATTCAAGACCTAAAGATTTTATTTGCACATACTTATTCATAGCATCCATAAACTTGTGTAGTGAACCAATGCTATTATCATCTTTATCAATTATCTCTCTTCCTGTTGCTTTGTTAATTACATTTCTAACTTTTCTAACCACTGGTCCTAGTCCAGGAATTGCAACATCTGCATCAGCTTTTGAATAAGTTTGATCATATAAAACATTTCTAAAGTATTCATCTATAATATTTATGTTTTCTTCATTACCTGCTTCTAGAACTATTCTTCCGTCTTTCTTTATAGAACCTCCAAATCTACCAGTTTTTATATTCTTTTTGAACTCCTGAGAAGTTTTAACCAAAAGTAATTGATCTTCAACTTCAGATAAGTATTTATATTTCTCCATATGATTAATATAGAGTATCATATTTTTAAATAAGTCTGTACTAACATCAGAGTAATCATTAGGACCTTCATCTCGAACACTAAAATCACTAGTGTAGTATTTAGGTATAGAGTTTTCTAATTCATTTGTAAGCTCATTGATAGATCCATATCCAACATCATCAGCTCTTGCTGTTAAATTAGCACTAAAGTTTCCAATAGCACTTAAGCTCCAATCCCAAGCTAAACTTTCTGCCATGCTTTTTCTAATAAAAGGTAAGAATGTAGATTGAACTCTATTATCTATATATCCTACATCTTTTGCTTTCTTATTTATCTTTGATATAAAATTATAAAGCTCAAATAATTCAGGATCTTTTTTTAATTGAATAAATTCAGAACTCTCCCATTTTTCTAGTGGGTGTCTTTTTAGTACATAGTTACTCCATCCGTTAAAGTCAGATCTAGATGTATCCCATTTACGCTCTTCTTCTAAAGTAAGTTTCTCTCTTAGTTCTTTTAGATCATTTCCAGTATATCTCTTATTTATTCTAGATAAATTACGCTTTAGTATAGGTTTAGCTTCTGAAGCATATGCTTTTAAATCAATATTTTCTTTAAGCCACTTTCTACTTCTTTGACCTTCTTTAGAATTTTGATCCAATTCTTCAAAAAACTTTTTATCGTATTGATATATAAGTTTATTTACAAGACCACCTTTATCATCTTTCTGATAAATATTTAAAACTAAATCTCTTAAGTTACCACCTCTAGCTTTTAATTTATTTCTTATTGATAATAAATCATTAACTTCACCTAATGCATCTTCTCTAGCAAATCCCATTGCACGGTTGGCAACTTTATATAATATATCTGTTGCCTTAAGACCTATATCAGAAAGTCCTCTAAAGAATGATTTAAGACCTTTTACAATTCTCTCTGGATTCATTAATCCAGTTACAAGATTACGTTGACCTACAAACTTATCTGCAAACTCACCTCCAATTGTTTTTATTGATTTTCTAGATTGACGAATAGATTTTGCTGCTTGTTCTAAACCTGCTAGAAGTTCTTTGTTTTGTTGTACATTATTTTTATCATCTTCTGTTATAGCAAGAGCTTCATCACCTTCTTTATATATCAAATCACCAATGTTATCAGCAAGGCTACCAAATACTTCTGCTGATGCTATGTAGTCTCTAATATCAGCTGCAAATTCAGAAAGTTGAATATCAGTTAAATCTTTATCATTTGCAGGTCTGCCTTCATAAGAAGTTAAATACTCTGAGATTATATTTTCTCCCTCTTGTTGCATAATAGAAATAGTATCAATCAAAGGTCCAATGTTTTGATTACCTCTTAAAGACCTAATTGCTTTCTTAAGAATATTTATTCTTTCTATTTTAAATTGCTTATCTTCCTCAGTAGGTGCTCCAGATTTTGATAATTGATTGAATACAGCATTAAGTTGTTTAATTACATCATCAAGAGATTCTACTCCTGTTAGTTCTGATTTTTCTGATACAGGAGTAAGTATAAGAGGATCTATTTTTCTTGAATCAACGCTACCTATCTTAATACCTTTAAGCTGTAGTTTAGTTTTTAGGTCTTGAGGATTTTCTCTTTTCAAGTCCATTATAATAGGAATAGCTCTATTTTTATTTATTTTCTTAACTCCGTAATTATCTAATAAAATTTGTTTATATGTACCAAGTTGTATATCATATGCTCCTTGTTTAAACCAAGCAACATCTTCAGCACCTTGAGCAACACTCATAAACTTCCAGTCAAAAATATTAGCTTCTCCATTCTCATCAACAATAAGAAGATCAATTGTACCTGCCTCTTTGTTTTTAGGATCATATATTTTTAATTCAGAAAAGACTAAAGGATTCTTACCATTTTCTGAGAAAGATGCAATAAGGTCAGTGTAGTAGGTTTCTAATTTACTATACACTTGATTGTCAAGATCATTATCATAAACAGGTCTTGCTCCAGGGTTAACTCTTCTTGTACCATCGCTATTAAAAAATCTATTGTGTATATCTTTTTCAAAGAAGTCGTGGTACTTAGTACCTAATGTACGTTTTACTTCATTATCTCTTTCCTCTTGAGCTGTAAATTGCTTGTCTCCAAACTTACTTTTATACCAAGCTTTTACTCTATCAGTTACTCTCTTTTTAATTCTTACATATGCACCATTAACAAGAATCTCATAGTAACTTGTAGCTTTCTCCTCATCAAGCAATAAAGGATCTGCTTTTTCATCAGTTTCTATTTTTCTCAAACTAGGTGTGTTACCACCAAGAGTTTGTTCAATCTTTTTTTGAAATGCTTTTTGAGCATCTGATACTTGATAGTATACTTCTGTACTGTCTAAGTCAAGAACATTTCCTTCAAACTCACCTCCTAACACTGTCTCAGCAGTCTTAGAGAATATATCAATGTTTGCTTTCTTATACTGCCCTCTAAACCAATCAGTTATAGTATTCCATAGTCTTCTAAATAAAGATTGGTCTACTTCTTCTAAGTTTACATCAGGGTCGTTTGTAATTATAGCTGTGATCATTTTATCTGCAGCCTCTTTCTTTATCTTACGAATGTTAGGTTTACCATTAGGTAGTTGATATGCTTTAAGATCTCTATACTCAGCTAAAGTGTCTTTGTATATTTGAAATCTACCTATCTTAGATATCATCTCTGTAACAAGCTTAGGATCTTTTTGCTCAATGATTGCTGTAGCAATGTGAACCATTTCTTCTGTAAGTGTGTTCTGATCTACATTAGCTTCTGATATAGCAATTATACCAGCACCTAAGTCAGCAAGAGCATTTATACTAGACTCTTGAATAGCAGGGTTATTTTTTGCATATTCAGTAAGGTCTTTTACGTCAACACCCATCTTATCAATTACCTTCTTAACTTTAGCAATTACTTCAGAGGGAGTGTTACGTAGTTCACGTGAAGGTACATTACCATTGTACTTATCCCATAGAGCATAAGCCATGTTCTCTCCTCTAGCTTCTACTAGTGTGTTCCATTCTGGTAAGTTTATATTTGGACATGTTGCCATTAGCCTTTACATTTTGCGTTAATTATTTCACCAGCTTGTTCTGGAGTGTATCCAAGTCTTCCAGTTAAAGTTTCGTAGGTTATCATTGAAACTGCAAATGATCTATTATTTACAGTTATTTTGTTTCCTTTTATAGTTATTACTAATTCTCCTTCTTCAACTTTATTGTAGTAATCTTTTGATGTCTTAACAACTAGAGGAACTATCTGTGCATCTTGTACTTCATTATCTACTATTAACATACCATTGTCAATAACAGACTTTGTAGCTACATCATAAAACTCATTAGCCCTAAAACTGTCACCAAGCGCATTAACTGCCTTATATACAAAATATGGGTTTCCGTTACTGTCATAAGTAAACACTGGATCTCCCATTCCATCTTTACCATCACGCACCTTTTTAAACAATCCCTTTATTATATAATCGTAATTGTTAGCTTTACGCATTTTTTGTCTTTCCTCTGTTGATATGTCTAAATCAATGTAGCTGAAAACTTTATAATCTTTTCCATCATTTCTTCTATCACTAACAATTTTTGGAAACGTACGATCTTTCATTGCACTTCTTAAATTATTATACCCATAGAACTCCAAACTTGGATAGTACAAGTTTTTCTTTTTATCTTGCAGTGCTCTTAAAGAAACAGAAGGAACTATATCACGATCTTTCCAGTTATTTCTTTGAAACATTCCAAGATCATGGAAGTTTTGCAAGTTACCTAAATTTTCCATTTTTGACAAGGTTTTATTATATATATTTGAAAAGTCTTCATAAGGAAGAAGTGATGTAAATGATATAGGTGAGTTACTTAATCCTGATTGTAGAACAGCTAATTTTACTATTTTATTATATAAGTCTGATCTACCTTTTAAATATTCTTTTAATACACGAAAAGAATAAATAATATTATTCTGATCATAAACTTTATTATCTCTGTTTGCAAGTTTTAAATTAGTTGGTGTGTTACCAGCTCTTGGAGAAGATACTACTTCTAATATATTTATAATATCATTGTTATATAAATCATGTTCTTCATTCTTTTTTATACCATCAATAAAACTTACAACTTCAGAACCTACACCTTTACTATCTAATAATAAATCTTTTATTTCATTGTTTAATTTTTGATCTGTTTGCACAGCAAAATCAAATAAATTAGTTACAGCTTTTCTAGCTACTTTTACAAATGCTCTGTTAGGTAGGTCAACGTAAGGCATTAATACTTGTTGAAGAACATTTCTTACATTTCCTCTATCAGAAAGAAGAAATTCAGATAATCCATCTCTAACATCATTTAACTTTTCAGCTAAATTACCAATGTAAGAGTTTTCTAATATATCATCTGAAGATGATATAAGACTATTTTGAGCTTTGACTTGTTGTAAATTTTTCTTAAAGATTAGCAATGGATCATTAAAGTTTGAAGTATCCCAATTAGTACCTTGTGTAACTGTATATAATTGATTAGCCATTTTAGAATACTTCAAGAATTCTTTTAGCATAAATATCTGTTGTAATTTTTCTTCAGAATTTAATTCTGATTTACCTAATTTATCAAGTAGAGTAGTTTTGTTAGGTATAGAAAGAGGTAGTTTATTTTCTTGAACTGCAGATAGTCCACCATATTCATCTATAGTTTCATCTATAATGTCGTCTATAAATAAAAATTTATATCCTTTATTCTCAATTTTTTGTAAGTAGTTACGAATGATTGGTTGATTCATAAAGTAAGCCACTTCATCAACAGGTACTCCTACCTTTACTAAAAACATAAAAGTAGATGCTACGTTTGGTGTAGCACCCATTTCCATAATCCATGGACCTTTAGATATATCTACATACCCATCTATGAACTGACTAAGTATATTTGATATCAGTTGTTTGTCTGAATTAGTTACACCAGACAATGAAGGATATTCTTTATTTTCAATTCTAACTTTATTATAATTAGAAAATTTAATTCTAGCATCTCCTAAAAAAGCTCTATCTTCAGGAGGCAGATTGTTTAATTTATCATAATTAACATATACAGCAGACCTTTGATTTAATGAATGATTTGTTTGATTCACTGCAGCAATTCCAATAGCTTGTTTTCCTGATACAAAAGCTTGTCTTAGTCTAGACATAAATCTTCTATCAAGTAAGTTTGCTACATTTTTATAATCAAAAGTTTCACCTATTACTTTTTCTACAATAGTTTTAGAAATATCTTCTAATTGAGTAGCATCATTTGGTGTAATAAGTCTTTCAAAGTTTTCTTTATTGGTTACTAAATTCTCAGATGACTGTATGAATTCGTTTTCTAAAGATTTTTTATATAATGTATTAACTATTGCATCTTTTAATCCTAACTCTTTAAGCATAGTTGTAAAGTCTTCTAATACATCTTTTTCTGGACTTATACCCAACTTACTTAATAGACTATTTAGTTGCTCATCTGGTTCTATTTTTCTTTCACCAGCTTCAAAATCTGTAAGAAGTCTACCAAGAGCATCTTTTTGTTTGTCATTAAGTAGTTTACCCTTATCAAACATTTGACTAAACTTATCTCTAGCCTCTTTACCCATTCCAAAATATGGAACAAGTTTAAGTTTACCATCTTGATAAAAGACATTTTTAAGATACATTGAAAGTTTATCAATATCAAAATCCGATCCCACCTTCTCAACAATTGCAGCTGGTACAACAACACTGTCTCCAAACTCTTCTGGTAAAAATTTCTTTATTCTTATTGCATCAATAGAGTTTTGTGCTTGTGTTGGAATACGAAAAGCTAATCCTAATAAAATCTTTTTACCTTCATCTGTAGTGTTTAGATATTCAAGAAGAGCTGCATCAGACATATCTGATTTGAACCAACGCCCAACCATAACTTCCATCACTCGCTCACCATCTTTCTCATAGAACTTAAGTATGTCAGATGTATATCCTTCATTGCCATTAATTTTTGTCTTAGCTATACGATTAGATTCAAACAGTGCTGAAGATATCTGTACTTTTTGACCACCTGATATTTTAGGACTAACAATTTGTTTGTCTACAATAGAGTAAAGAATATTTCTAACTATTTGATATACTGGTGTAGCTTCAAGATCAGATTTACCATCTAGAAAAGCTTTAAGAGCAGCAGAAACATTATCGTTAGTCTCTCTCTTAAATATTTCATCACGAAGTGTTTTTGCAGCTTCTGATCTATCTTCAATTTCAAACTCACCGTTTTTTTCAACTATACCTAAACGTCTAAGTATTGTCTGATAACCTTCATTAGTCATCTCTTCTAACAGTTCTTGATTTTTTGAAATCTCTCTAAATATATCAGAGTCTACCTTTTTTTCATCTTTAGATAACGTTACCCATTTTGCAAACCCACCTTTGTAATCAAAAGGAACTCCATTATTCATATAGTCCATAGTGATAAGTTTAGTAACTTGAGACCCTCTAGTCACTAATGCTTTTTCCTTAGAAGGTACATCACTCTGCAAGCTTATAATGCTAAATGGAACATTAACTATAGACTCATACTCAGCATCATTAAATGCAGCAACACCTTTATCAGTTTGTTGTGATCTTTTAATCTTAGTTGTTAATATTCTAATTAAATCATCAATAGATACTTCTACTGTATTTAGTCTAGCTGTATCGCCAGATGAAACTGAAGAAAAATTTGTATCTAGTAAATCACTATATTCATTTTTAAAATTCTCTACAAATCTTTCAGGAAAATTTAATTTAGAAATACCAGAACTTTTTAATCCTTTTAATGTCCCAAGTGTAATGTTAAATCTATTATCTACTATTACTTTAGATTTAGACATATTAGCTACATCAGACTCTAAAAATTTATTCCATAGTATAAATCCTTGTGGGTTAGGTATATAAATATTATCTGAATCTAAATCTCTTCTTTGAAAATCTAAAACTGCTGTAGTTTTGTCAAATATAGTTTTTCCTTTATTGTTTACAGCTATAGAAAATTGACCATCGTTAACTTTTTTAATTTCTAAATTAACATCTTTTAGTTCTATAGTTTTAAAAGGAACCTTACCAATTTTAAAAGTTTTATTTTTTAATTCCTTGGTTAGTTCTGTTTCTAAATTTGATTCTAAAGTTGTAACCCCACTAGGTTGTTGTGTAGATTCAACATATGTATCATGAGAGTTTTCAGCTCCCACCTTTCTACCAGAGTCAAACACCATGTAATCTACGTTCTCTTTCTGCATTTTATTATACAGCCTAACTCCATTATCTGCACCAAGCTCTTTCATCACTCTATAAGACAGAGGATATAATGCAAACTTATCAAGTACAACATTGTTATATTTATATCCAAGCTTAGCTCCTGATACAATAGGTTTAGAAGGAGTAAACGCACTCTTTACTTTAGGGTTTCCTTCTTTTAATAACTTTTGTTCTTCTGGTGATATGTCTAAGTTTTTATCACGTTTCTCCCAAGCCACCTCATATCTATATTGTTTCTCTTCATTCTCATTCCAATCTGCTGTTCTAATTCTAAAATTACGATGGGCTTTAAAAATTGTAATACCACCACCATCAGTTTCTTTAAATTGACCATAACCTGGAAGATCTATAACACCAAGAACATCTTTATGAGATGCTGTTTTGAAATAGTCTTGAGTAAAGTTAGTATATCCTATATCATCTTTATTGTATCCATCATTCCAAATATTATTATAAGCAACATTCATTTGAGGTGAGTTACTTACAAGTGCTTGTCTTGGTGATAAAAAACTTTTAATACGTTTGAGTTCATCTTCGTATTGATATGGATCTGAATAAAGAAGCTTGTGCATTTCAATATTAGCAATCATGTAGTTAACACTCATTGCTATCATTTCTCTTGAAAATTGTTTCTTGTTTATATTTGCTAATCCAGATACACCTTCTACAACAACACTAGTATCTCCTTCAAAAATTAAATTAAATTTTTGAAGATATTTAACTACTCTTTCTACATCTTTTTTTATAAAATTAAATATAGCCTTATTTATTTTTACTTCATAAAGCTTGTAAACCTCTTCTGCCGTACCTTCAATATTAATTATATCATTGTGTAACTCTTCACCCAAAATGCCTTTAAAGAATCTAAGATCTTTATTATCTCTTCCAGAAACAACAGGTCTATTATCTTCTCTAGATAATTTTAATTCAGATAGAAAATACCCTTTAAATATTTCAGCTATATCATCCATTCCTCTAGCTACAGAAGTTGCAGTTACAGCGTTACCCATATAAAGCATATGTTCAATAGAAGCATCACCAGGAACTAAATTTATATATTGCCCTTCACGATTCAAATTAAGTTCTTGAATAAGTCTTTGTCTTGATGTTAATCTACCTGAAGAAGTTTCTCTATTTTTTTGTTCATTAATTATACCTCCAACATAGCCTCCTTTAAGAAATTTGTTAGCTCCTTGTTTCTTTTCACCATCTTCAGCAAACATTCTTTTAAGAAGATTTGATCCTTCAGCAAATGAATCAGTTAGTAAATATTCAAACTGTGTTCCTGCTAACTCAGAAAGCTTGTTAATTGAAGAAAGCATATCGTGTAATTCAGAAACAGCATTAATTCCTATATATGATTGAACACGTTCACCTGACAAATTAAAATAAGTGCTACTAAATTCAGGATTAGAAGCAGCTGATTGAAGTACTCCTAATTCTAATAATCTTTTGTTTATACTTAATGTCTTTTTAGAAAATATAGATATTTCTGGAGATGTAAGTATACTCTGTTTTATACCACTAACAGTTTCTCTAAACTGTGCTTTATTGCTATCCTCTAATTGATCATACTCACTTCTGCTAAATGGTATTCCTAAAGTTGATAGGAACTTAATCATTTGTGTTGGACCAGTTAAGTTAACTTGAGATACTTTTTTTGTGTCTGCAACATATTTACCTTCTATATATTTAAAAAAACCTTTATCAGCTTTTGATATTGTAGAAATATTATTAATATAATTAGCTCTTAGTTGAAGAGCAGCAGTTGACAAAGAAGCATCAGCTACTACAACTTCTCCATTTTCAAGTATGAATACATTTTTAACATCCGCATTTTGTTTTTTAAATGTTTTCCAAAAACCAGATATTAATTGAATACCATGTGTTGTAGTTATTTTACTTAAATCAACTCCACTATCTGTAACTGGTCGTCTTGTTAAGCGTGTGTATAACATTTTATAAGACGGATCCTCCTTAGCAATAGATCTTAATCGTTCAAGCATTTCTTCTACACTTCTAGATGTGTGAAGTTTATCCATTAATGTACCAAAAGTTCTACTTGAAGGAATAAGTAAATGACCGTTAATTGTAGACAGTACAGCTTTTCCTGTTTTATCTACAATAGGATTGGAAGCAAGAAGTAATTTGATTGCTACATTAGCTTTTCTAAAATTATCTATTTTTGTAGCATCAAATCTATTACTTTCCCTAATTCTGTTTTCATCATTTAATTGTAATGTGTCATTTTCATCAAACTGTACATCGTATGCTCTTATAAACTCTTTATGTTTTGCTTCAATTCTTGGCCAGTCAACAAGAATATCTATTTGTAATTGCTTATTAGATTCAATGTAACCTTTAAGAATTTCTTCTTGACTCTTAGTTAACTTTTGCTCACCGTTAAGAACATTATAAAAAGCATTTGCTTCACTTTGAACTGATCGTAATACACCAACCTTTAGATTTTTATATAGTTCTTCTGCATTTATCTTTTCTATATTAAATAAGTTTTGATCTGTTGAGATCAATTGATTTAACATTAAGAATGTCATTTCTTGAATAACATCATAACTTTGCTTGTCACTTAATGTTTTAGGTTCAAGTTTAACTTCTGTTGTACCAAAACCATCATCAATAGGTGCATCACTTAATTCAATTGCAGGAACATCACCGTTGTACTTAGCCCATAGGTATAATGCCTCACGTTCACCTTTAGCAGCTACAAGTTTTTTATATTCAGGTAAATTTATATTTGGACACAATCCCATTAGTCATTACATTTTTTGATTAATATATCTTTTATTTTCTCTTTAGAATAACCTTTCTCTTCTAACTCTTTTACATCAGCACTATCAAACTTACTTAAATCAATATCTATATCTTCTCTTATAAGATTCTCTCCTAAATTAATATCTGATTTACTCTGATTAATTAAATTCTGTAATTCATCAAGTTCAGTTTCAGCTTTAGATCTTTCAACAGGTGTTCCTATTACCTCATTACTTTCAACCTTACTAGCTTGTTCTGCTGAGTCTTGTTGATCTATTGCTAAATCTACAACAGCCTGTCCTACAGGAGAAGTAACTCCTCCCTCTAAAACTTTTCCTGTTTTTAAATTTGTTATTGTTCCACTACCAACATTAAAATCAACTGAATATTTAGTGCCTTTGTAAGTTACAACTTCAACATCACTAGTTGGTTGAGATATAGTAAAAGACTTTTTAACATCTCTCAACATTGCCTCAATAGATTTTCTTAGGTTTGGGCTCAACTCTGCTTCTAAATCATATTCATAATTTGCTACTGTATTTTCATATAACTCTACAGTAGGATTAGGTGAGTTAAATAATTCTTGTACTGCTGGCTCAAATTCAGTTATTGGAGTCTCAAGGTCTACTAAATTTCGCTTAATAGTTGCAACCCTACTAGTTTGTTTTTTTGGTTGTGCAGGAGCTTTAGGTGCAATGCTTTCAGTATAAGATTTTTGAGCATTCTCTTTTGCCACTTCAGGTGCCATTGAATATACAATAGATGTTTTTATTTGATCATCTGTAGCTTTTACACTATTACGATCTGCCCCTGGTAATATTTCTATATTTTCATTTGAAATAACACCACCAAAACCGTTAACTGTAAATAATATTTTTTTACCTGATGTAGGAGATGTATAGGTATTTATTGTTTTACCATCAACAACATAGTTTGCAGACTTTTTAATTGGTATGTTTGCAGCTTGTGTTTTTGGTTCTGGTATTTTAAAAGTATCAGCAGTACTATTATTAACAAAATAGACACCTTCTCTATTTGTCTCACCTTCAACTTTAGGTTTCATTATTGTATATAATGGAAGCTCAAAATCTTCTCTACCTTTACTTGATAATAAGTAAGATTGATAGTTAGGCCATACAATAGACTTAATTTTACCTTCAGGAGATATAGATACTATTTGTTCAAACTTTTCATTAATATCTTTTGTCTTAGATTTATTAACATTATTATACATGCTTTCTAGAGTTTGTATAATAGTATCTTTATTTAATTGTAATGCTGATGGTGTAAATCTAAATGTAATACCTTTATCAGAAAGACGTAACATAAGTTTACCATCTTTATCTTTTTCAAAGAATGCACTATTGTTTCCTGCATTATTAGCTGGTATACCCCAATAAGTTACCCCTCGTAAAAAATTAAGAATACGTATAGAGCTATCACTTTCAATTCCTTCATTAGCATCTAATAAGTTTTTAGATAGTTGCAATATAGAATCATATATTGCAGATGCATCTTTAGATGTATGTAACCTGTTCTTAAGTTTTACAAGTCCATTCTTTAATTCTAAATAAACAGAACCAAGAGGTGATGTATATTGAGTTGTTCCTTTATCTATTGTTTTATTAGTAGTAGGAACGTTTAATAAAATTTCTTTTTCTAAATCCGAATCTGTAATAAGACCTGCATCTTTTACAGATGTTCTGCTAGTATCTTGTACATTTTGAGAAACACCAAAAGATGCTGACACTTTAAATGGAACACCTAAAGTTTTCTGTGCAAGAATATTATCTCTAAACTTTTTATATTCTTTAATTATAAAATCTTTTGTATCTTGAGGTGTATCGTTTCTAAACATTTCACCATTATTAAAACCCTCTTCTGGTATAACTTGAAATATTGCATTGTCTAATAATGGTTGTCCTTCTGGAATAGGTTTACCATCTACACCCACAAGTGATCCATTTTCATCAACCATTACCATAACAATTACTGAACTTTCGTATTTTTCAATAAGTTCTTTTGTTCTTTCTTCATTTCCTTCAGAGTCCTGCAATGCCCTTTCTACTAAACCTGGCAATAGATCGTTTTCTATTTCTTTTGTTATATAAAGACCACGTATCTTCTTTCTGTTATCGAAAGAGTCTAAATCTATTCCAAACTGATTAGCTCTAAATTCATCAGGTGTAAGCTCTTCACCTTTTCTAGTATCTCTAAATGTTGTAGCTTTAGAAAGAACATCTAAAGGTTTCTTAGATTCAGGCTCATAGCCTTTTTCAGTTTGAACTATAGGTGTACCTTTATCAGCTGTATTCATTACAGCTTTAAGTTTTACTTGTAGTTTTTCTTCAGCAGCTTGTTCAGCTTTAAACTCATCTCTTATTTTTTGATACCTATCTAAAATAATCTTTCTAGCAGTATACTCAGAATTCATATCAGCCAGATCTTTTTGAAGCTTTTGAAGATCAGTGATAGCTTTTATTAAACCAGGTTCATTTATATTAGCCTCTATAGATAAATTTGTTGTTAAAGCAAAGTTAGCTAACTCTTGTTTTAATAGTGGCCATGTTACTTCTAAGTTTTCACCAGCCGCAACTTGATCTAATAACTCATTAAGATATTGAGAATAATCTTCGTCTATAATATATGTACTTTTAAGTGCGCTTCTAAATACTTTAGTTACTGACTTAATAGTGCTCTCTGCTTGTTTAGCAGCTTTCTTAGCAGCTACGATAGCATTTTTTAAGTTTTTACTATTATCAACTAATAAAGATACTTGATCTTTTAACTCTTCCATAAACTCACCAGTGTCTTCAGGAAGAATAATTATCTCATTTGTAAAATCTTGAAAATATGCAATGTTAAACTCAAGCTCGTTTCTCTCCTGTTCAGAATTATTTATTATCTCATTGAGATCATTCTGCATAGCTTGCAGTTTGTTTATAGCTCTAGTAAATGATCGAGTTGCTTTAGAAAAATTAAGTTTTATCTTAGGACCTGTTGGTCCAGATTCTTTCATCTTTTGTATACTCTCAAGATCTTCCTTTACTTTAGTTAAATCTTCTTTAGCCTTATCAATTTTCTTGTTAGTTTCTATAAGATTCTCTTGTGCTTCTTCACCCAATTGAGATATTATCTCTAAACGAGTTTCTCTATTTTGTGCAAGTGTAGCTTCTTCTTGAGCAATTTCTTTTGCAGATAAAAATAGTTGTCTAGCTGACTTTTGATTTTGATTTTCTACAGTTCCCTCCCTATACAATATACTTCTATCAAAACCTTCTTTTGTCTCTAAATGACGTCTATAAATTTGTATTTTTTTTATGTTACTATTTGAAACTTTAGTTTTAGCTTTAGGTTTAGCCTTTTTATATGTAGTTAATTCTTTTTTTAAGTTAGCTTCAGCACCAGGTTTTGTAAAGTTTGCATCATCATATTCTTTAAGAGCTTTTTTTGCTGCATCATATCTACCTCTAGTACCTTCTAAATCTTTTGGGTCCAGAGCATTTTCTGCATCTTCAAACTCCTGTAATAGTTTATCTCTTTCTTCTGTAGTTCCTGTACCTATTAGTACATCATATTTTGCATTTTGTACTTGCTTACCATCTACTAATCTCCTAGGCCTAGTAATATAGTTTACAATTATAGTTCCTTTTGGAATACTATCACTTTCTCTTTGTAGTCCAAATTCTACAGTTTCATTTTCAGATATTTTTCTACCAATCTCACTATCAATAATGTATCCATCAGCCTCAACTTCTTTCTTTGCATTATTAAACCAAGCCATGTCTTCTTCATTGACTGATTCAGTAGTATGGTGAGCATTGTTTAGAAATAATATTAGAGCTTCAGCTTTTTCAGCACCTGTTTTTGCATTAGCAAACATTGACTTAGCCCTATTGATTCTTTTTTCTAATTTTGAAACTTTTTGTTTAACCTCAGCTTGTGTTGTTTCAACCTTAGTAGTTTTGTCAGATCCTTTAGTTTTATATACAAAATAAAGTTTACCATCTTGATACTCTATTCTACCTGATCTAGGACCTCCACGTTTCTTACCAAAGTTAAACTTAAATATTTCATTTCTATGCTCATAAAAATAGTTAGCTGTTGAGTTATTCTTTAAAGAAGAAACTTTACCTACCTTTAAATTTTCAAACTCTTCAATAGAAATTTCTGATTCAACACCTGTATCAAGATTTTGTATCTTAAGTTTACCATTTTCACTTACACCTAGTACAGAGAATTTAGATATTGGTATAGGTGAAGCTAACGTTTCTTCAGTATAATCTACACCTTTACCAGCAAAGTATTCAGTGCCTATTTCTATATCTTTTTCTCCTTTTTTAGTTTTTACTCTAATTGTTTCAACAGAGTCTGGAGCTTTAGTTTCATCTGCAACCTTGGCTTCTCTAAAGTTTAAAGGGTTTGCTTTTATATCCTCGTAAGTATTAAAAAACTCTTGTCTTCTAAGAATTAATTCTGAAACATCTTTTAACTTTTCTGTTAATTCGTTTTTTGAAACAGTGTTAAGATTTTGAATTTGCTCATAAGCTTTGTTGAATTCATCTAAATTACCTTCTAGTAATCCTTTAGTAAGTCCTGCAACATCAACACCTGCACTCATTAAATCTTGAGTTATTTCAGGAATACGTAAATCATAATCTGCAATTTTACTAGCTGTGTATATCATTTTATTAACAACATCGCTACTGTATAAAGGATTACCTTCTTCATCTTTTAAAGCTGAGTAACGTAAGTTTATAGACTGCCATAGTGTATCTAAATTGTTTGCCGATTGTTCAAAATTATCAAGTCTTTTTAAATATGATTCTGCTGTATCTGTTTGAAGAGCTTTACCTTCTGCTTGAAGTTGTGCAAAACCCTCTGCAGTACTAGCAAGTTTTCTGTATTCATTAATATCAGCTGTTACTAAATCTAATCTTCCATACTTAATTCTAGGAGTTAAATAGTTTATTATATAATCAGCTTCTAAATCTTTACTATCTAAAATTCTACCTTCTTTAATAGCTGCCACTCTTTCTTGCTGTAAAACAGTAGATCTTTCTAAAGAATCATAAGTTTCTTTTGTAAAGCTTGAAAAGGCAGTTCCTAAATCACTAGAGTTTAAAGCACTGACAAAATTTTGTGTATCTCTTTTCTTTCTCGCAGCAGCCCTAAATTTTCCAGGACCCAACATTATAGCTCCAGATAAACCTCCAATAAGTGCATTTTTTGCACCTTCATCACTTAACATTCCTTCTTTAATACCTACACCAAATGATTCTAACCAACTAGCTGCATCTCCTTTAGATTTCTTTTCATAATAATCTTTTGTAGCTGTAGCTGCAGTAAACTGACCAACCTCTTCAAATGCTTCTGAGTAAGAAAATAAATATGGATTCTTAATAGCTCTTCCAAGTGTAGCAAGTTTAGGATATTTAGATTTCTTGATTACATATTCTCCTCCTTCTTTTACAACATCTCCAGCTTCACTTGCAAGAATATTTTTGTTTCTATTAACCAAACTAGACAAATCACCAATAATATTATTAGCAACATTTTTCTCTCCTTTATAAGTACTTCCTAATATTTTAGGAAACTGTATATAGTTGGTAGCTGTAAGTAATGCAAAATTAGCTAAGAATGTTTTATTACCTGCACCTTTAGCAGCTTCTTTAATATTTTTCATTTCACTAGATGAAGGGTAATAACCATTTGCATCTATAAAATCTTTTGTTAAAGTTTCTTCTAACTCATGTAAATTATGCATAGCTTCAATAGATGCTTCACCTGTTGTTGCAAGTCCTGCAACTACAGCTCTCCCTCCTGCATTCATTGAATTATATCCGCTTGTAAATTGTTTATTAAGTTCTAACAGTCTACCGTATGTACTAGATACTTTTCCTGTATTACTAGCCAGACCAGCTTCTGTAGCAGCAAGAGTCTCAGCACCTTTACCTGCAGCAAATAATCTAGATGTAATAGGTATAGCTTTAAGAGCTGCTGTATACGCAGCACCTGATAATGCAGCACCTGCTGCAAATCCTAAATTCTTTACAACACCATCCCATAAAAAGTTACCTGTGAAAAAATAGTCAGGAGAATACCAATCAGCATTTCTTTCTGCTTGTGTATAATAGTTAGGCATAGAATCTTCTAAACCCCTATTAAACTTATCTAATGATCTAGTAAAATCATTATCATAGAATGAAGAAAACTCACCAGTCTGTCCCCATTTAATTGCACCATAAACTAAATTTGCTGTACTGTTTAAAAACGTTGTACCCATCAAACCTAAACCTTTAGTAATGCCATTAAAAGCTTTACTTGCTGTACTTTGACCTAAAGCCTCTGCTTCTTCCATGTTATATCCAGGAAGATAATTCTCGTACCTCCCTGTTCTAGCTTCTGCAAATTCATCTAAAGTATTTATCTCAGGAGAAAAACCTTTGTCTCCAGGAGCAGATAAATAATTAAGCATGTTTTCGGTTGAGTTAGAACTTACCTCAGCAGGTGGCCTTGTTGAAAATCTACCTCTAGAAGAATATCTAACAGGATCAGAATCAAACAATGAAGGTTTATACCCACCATACTTCTTTTCCATAAAACTTTGGTCTAATGAAAAGGTTGGTGAAGGTGCAGTTACTTGTGTACCATCCTGAGCTTTATCTAATTGTTTATTTTTCTTCATAATGAACTTTAGTTACTGAGTTCTTTAGATAGCATTTCTAACTTCAATTTATATTCCTTATTATCGTTAATGTTTGCTGGCATATTACCTTCTTTAATACTCCTCTCATTTAATAAATAATAAATTAGTTGCTCTAAACCAACATTTGAATTAGAGTTACCTAAATTAAAAAACTCACTAATTTTATCTGTAGCTATTGTTCTATTTAAAGTCTTTGGTGTATTATCTAAAGGATCAATAACTAACATTTGTGCTACTACAGAATTAGTATCTTTAGGATCATTCATAGTGTTAAAGTTTAAGTACATAGTATAGCTATCTTTCAATTGAGGAAAGTCACCTTTTTTAGTACTGTATGCAGAATTCATTGGAGAAGTGTTGTACTCATTATCTAGACTTGTAGAATAATAATCTCTATCTACTAAAACAGTTTCACCTTCTGAATTTAGTATTTCCTCTGGTAAAGTATCTATAAGTAAAGGAAGAACCTGTTCATTATAAAATTTCATTTGAGGGGTAGGTTGAAGTCTATCTCTAGTAAACTCGCTAAATTGTTGTTCAGGCACTGGTATCTTTACTCCATTAACTATTAAACCTTGTTGACCACCAGTAAAATCTGTATATAAACTTGCACTTTTTACACCGTCTTCTATTATATCTGTAATGTCACTACTACTTATTCCTGTTGATAACATATCACTATCTGCACTAGTTGCAAGAATATTAAGTTCACCCAATACATTAAGAACTGAACTAAAATTTTTCTTATCTATTGTCTCAGCAGATACAGAATTTATTTGATTTCTGTTTACATACATCTGTTCTTTCCATGAATCTTGATTACCTTTAACTTTACTTCTAGCATTTTTAATTCTTTCTGCTCCACTTATATACTTTTCGAAATTACGTCTAGATAAAAAACTACTTTCATCCATAGTACTATAACCCAACGGAATATCTGAAGCTGGATCTCCTTGTATATCTGTGTCACTTACTAAATATAAATTGTCAAACATTATACGCTCTATTCCTGTAAGATCTTTTTGTACTCTTTTTAAGTCAGTAAAGAAATTTTCTTTAGCACCTGGTAAATTTTGATAAAATTTTGGATTAACAATCCTTGGATATAACCTTTCAAACTTTTCCATCATTGTTGCCAGGTCATTTACATTAATACTTGTACCCTCTTCATCTTCTATTGTATGATAAAGTAAACTACCAACACCATCATTACCTATAATAAAATCAGATGAATTACTTACATTTTGAATTGATTGATCTTCACTTGGAAGTGGAAAAGCTCTATCTGCCATTTCCTCAATTCTTCGATCTCTAAATACAAGTCTTGTAGAATCTCTTTGAGCTTGATTATGTTGATAAACTAAGTTTCTTTTATTCTCATCTACTATAGAACTTGGGTTATCTATTTCATCTTCACTTACTCCTAATCTATCTAATTTTAATTTAAGAGATTTTGTTAAATCTATAGATGCTTTAGTTTTTTCTAGTTCTATATTCATAATTTCAGCATCAGATTTTTCAGCTTCATCTGTACCTGTAGGAAGTGTTATAGATTCAAATATAGGTTCATTATCTTTTTTATCTTTTAGTACTTTTCGATTATATTCAGCTAATTTTAACTGGTAATCTAGTTGCCATCGTTCTTCATCTTTAGCTAATTTTCTCTCAAAGTTCTCTTGAGTTTTCCAAGGGCTAGTATGATAAGTTACTGATTTACTTTGACTAGAATATGAATTAGAAATATTATCAATCCAATTTGTTGTGTAGTACTGTGCTTTTGCATTTTCTACTTCACCTTTTTCAAAACCTGAACTTACAGAATCATATTCTTCTTGTAATTGTATTACTCTATTATCTATTTCATTAATTTTTTCGTTTGCTTTTGTTTGCTCTGAAGGAGATAAACTAGATAATGATTCTGTTAACATTTGTCTATCACTAGCAAGGTTTAAGAAAGTAGATTGGTATGTTGAATTTACATCAGAAACAAACTGTTCAGGAGATGTGTTAGAGTATCTATATTTACCATCAATAGATAATTGTCTCCATGCTTGTGGACTTAGTCCAACTTGAAGTGCTGTAGCTATTCTTTCTCTCGTAACTCCTTCTATCTTTGTTCTAGTTATAGCATCATACACACCAGTAACTCTTCCACTTTTATCTGTTTCAACAGCTACATCATTTTGAGTATATTTTTTTGCTAAAGCTTCTACTATCTCTGTAGCATCTTTTGTTACATTTACATAAGGAGAAACATTAGCATTATAAGTAGCATCCTGACCACCTTGAAACCAATTGTTTACATCCGTTTGAAACGCTGCTTGGTTGGAAGGAGCCCACTCTCCTTCTGATTGCAGTTTATCTACAGTGGTTAAATCTTTTTTGTATCTAGCAGTATTTGAAACAGCGTTCATAATAGCAGGATCTTTAACTATTTGATTAGTCATTCCATTTACAGAATTAACTAATGAAAAGTTAGAGAAATCTCCACCTGCCATATTAGATATCTGTCCACCTAATTGGTTAAGTTTTGATTGTAAGTATTCCTTATCTTCAGGTCTAACTACATCAAGTCCAGCAACATTATCAATGTTATCTTGTATCTTCTTTAGCCCTTCATCAAATTTCTGTTGCTTATACATTCCAACTCTCATCATCGCCTCAACTGGGCGTGTGGGAACATAAGGGCTAAATTTACTGGGAGTTATATCTTTATATGATGCCATAATTTAACAAATGTAATGTGATTAATCGTATTATCCAAAAGCCAGTAACAAGTTTTAGTAATTCTTTATAATCAGTTTAGTTATAAATTTTTAAATTGTCTTAGAATATTACTGTTCTTGTTATTCTTTTTTATCTTTTTTCCAGACTTGCTTACAATAGGTGTAAGCCCATTAGCCTCTTCTTCTTTTTTTCTTTTTCTTTTATCACGACCAGTTTCAAACATATTGTATAGTCCTTGAGCTGAATCTAATATATTCATAAAGTTTCTTCCTTCTCTAGTATTAAATCCTGAGAGGTTACCACTAGGAGATGCTGTACCATAGCCTGGTATGTAAGGGCTACCACCTTGTCCTGTAGTGTTAGCTCTACCGCTTTCATCAAATTCAAAAGATGGATACATGTTTTCAAACACTCTCTCTGTCATATTCTGCAATCTATTCTGAGCATACTTGTTAGCAATACTATCTAATATGTTTATGTTTTCTTTTCTAGTATTAGATATTGCTTGCTGTTGTCTATCATACTGATTATCAAAAATACCTAAGTTTGTTAACTTAGCTTGATTTATTGCATCAACGTTTGATGAATATACAGCATCCTTCATTGCTTGATTCTGTCTAAACTCTTCAGCATTAACTTTATTAAGTGCTGAGTACATGGGAGCTTGAGTTAGTGCTAGAGCTGCAGGATTATTTTGAAATGCTGGATTTCTTTCCATTGCTCTACTTTGAGATATAATATCATTTCTCATATCTTGTAGAGAAATGTCATAAGGTACTCTTAGTTCAGGTTGAAATCCTTGAGCTGGAACAGGTACATACTGATTAGTAGCCATTGCATACTTTTCAGCAAGTAGATTTGGTCCTTCATCTGTTTGCTCACGAGCAATATTAGGAAATCTTATTCCACCCCTTGGAGCAGCTGTAGTGGTTTCTGTAACAGTAGGCTCCTCTTTAATCTTTGCCACTTCTACTTCAGGTTCTTTTCCTGGAGAAGCTGGTTTATATACAGCATCTCTAGTTTCCTGACCCAATATACCATCAACCTTAACAGGTTTAGCACCTACACTTTCTAAGTTTTTGTTTAACTCTTTCTGATATTTTAGTATAGCTGAAGATACTTTCTTACCATTATACATTACTGTTTTATTAACATCAACACTATCCCAATCAAACCAAGGGCTATCTTCTTTCAACTTATCATACTCTTCTTGTGTAACACCTCCAGCAAGTCCTGTCTTTGAGTCAATAGATTGACCTTCAGGTGTATATCCTAATGAGCTACCTGACGCATCAATAGGTACAACAGTTTCTCCATTTGACTTTTCATATTCACCTGTTTCTTCATTAAGTATAAAATCTGCAGCAAGAGCTTCTTCGATAGTCATTCCTACATCATCTCCACCTAGTTCGTTTGTTTTAAAACCAACTTGAGCCTTAGGAACACCTGCTCCATTCTTAGCAAAGTTGTTAGCAAAGTTAGCCATTGCAACAACACCTTTACTATACTTGTCTGTATTAGCCATCACCATCTTAGCAGCTGCTGCTACAGACATATTGCGTTCTTTAGCCCATGCTGTAAACTTACCTCTGTTCTCAGGTTTGATTTCAATACCAGACTTAGCCATATTATTCATAGCTCTTTCTGGATCATCTACTACATTACCTTTTGTTATAAACTCATTACCTTTTATTTCAAATTCATCAAATGTATCGTTAAGAGCAGACTGTAAATCTGCTAACATCATTTTTTTATCTGCAATTGCTTTTAGTTTCATATCACCACCTTTTATTATTGCATCAGATGTACTACTTTCAAGTTGTCCAATTGAAGTATTATCATTTGCATCAAGTGCTAACTCAGATGCTTTTTCCATTGTTTTATTAATCTTAGCTTCATCCTTGTTTAGAACATCGCTAACATAGTTTTTAATCTTCTTACCTTTTGCACGATCATCTCCTAATTCATCAAGAAAGTTTTTAGGAATCTTAAGATCTCCATATACAACTAAGTTTTCAGTACCTCCACCATCTCTTAACTTTTGCATAGGTTCACCAGCTTCAATTTCTACAGATGGTGTATTATTATTAACAGCATTCTCACCAAATGCAATACCTTGTCCTGTTTGTCCTGTTTTAGGATCACGATAGTCATGTGAGTTTGCATTTTTAGGTTCAATACTTTCACCACCAGCGTGAGGGTTATAAGAAACTGTTTCAAGTTCTCCACCCCACAAACTTTTAAGTTCTCCACCCATTTTCATTGTATCTAACATTGATGGATTAGATGGAATACTACCTCCTTCACGAACGTGTGAAGCATAACCTGCTTGTATCTGTGGACCTACTGCACTATAAGCTAACTCTGTTTCACCTTGCATAATGTCATTAGACATTTTTTCTTGTCTTCTGTCACTTCTATCTACAAGATCACCTAACCCACGTCCTATAAAAGTTCCTACTTTCTGTCCTATAGGTCCAAAAAAACTACCTATTGAACCTCCTATTTGTCCTCCCATTTGAGATCCAGCATCATTATTAATTCCCATTTGATCTGCATGTTGGCTAGCTTGTTGATCTGAACCATAAGAAAAATTACCAAAGTCAAACCCACCTTGTGCTTTAGGTACTAAATAAGAGTTACTTCCTAACACGCCACCTCTACCAAAAGACTTCACTTGATTTACGTTTACCAATGGTGTATAACCAGGATCATTAAACATTCCACCATTCTGAGCTTTATAAGCTCCACCATGTTTAGCTAATACGTTTGTACCAACACCATACACTGGAAAGAACTCTTCTCCTGTATTTGCAAAATCTTCTGGACGAACATATTCTCTTTCTATTTTTTCTGGCTGACTTTTAGCAGCTGTAACTGATAAGTCTGTTATTTTTAATTGTTGCTTAAGTCCTCTTTCTTGCTCCTTCTGAGCCTCAAGCATATCTTTAAACTTAAAAACATCTGATAGAATTTCACCTCCATAATCTTGTCCAAATTTCTTTAAACCTTCCATTCCATTTTTCTTACTATCATTCGTTTGACCAAATGTAAATGTTTCTTCCTCAAGAGTTGGTTCGCCTGTTCCCCCCATTGCATCTCCAAATCTAGCCTTAGGTGTTTTTTTCATTTCATCTGCGTGCAGATAACCTAGCTTCTTCATTCTTTCATGATCAGCAGGTTTATTTGCTTTATACCCTTTACCAGTTTTAGGATCATACATCATGTGAGGTGTAAACTTTTTAGTTTTACCACCATTTTTCATACCAAAATCTGCACCACCACCTGCATCAGTTCCAATTATATCTAAGTCTCCAACTATTACACTTCCTTTTGTAGTACCACCTGAATCTTTACCACCACCTTGTCCACCAAACATACTAAACACATCACCAATCATATTACCTATTCCACCACCATCATCATCATCTTCTTCAACAGCTTTTTTATTTGCTTCTATTTGTGTTTTTAATTGCTCTAGTTGCAGTTGTCTCATCTCTTCTGCCTGCTGCTCTTCTACACTAGGTTTACCTAAACGTTCGTTAGTTAAGTTCTTTAATGTTTTGCTGTCAAATCTTATAGGTAGGCGGTTAGCTTTAGGGGTTTGTATGTTTGGAATTATATCACCAACCTCTGCTTTCTTAGCCATAAGTTTCTTTATAGCCTTTCCATGCTTTTTCATAAATGCTTCCTCAGAAGGAAACTTCTTGTAAAACTCTGCTTCAGACTTAACGCCTGCTATTTTTAAAAATTCAGCTTTCATATTAATTATATTTGTTTAACCAGCCTCCTGGTTGTGGGGTGTTATAGTTCGTAAAGTTAGTTAATTGATTTAACTCTACCAAAGATTTTCCATCTTTAGCTTTAGTTACATTACCTCCTTCTCGATAGGCAAAATTATATCCAGTAGCATCAGGGCCTTTAAAAGAATTTTGCATATATTCTGTTGCGTCATCAGAAGTAATACCATCTTTATTTACCATGTAGTTTGTAAATCTACCATTATCTAAATTTAAATACTTTGCATTAGGGTATTTCTTTTTAAAATCAACTATTTTTTTATTTCTTTCAAAATTCTTAGAGTTAGATATAAAGAGATGTTCGTTACTTTCTGGATCAAACAAAATAACTTTATTACCAAAGGTGTCTAATTGATTACCAGCTGGATTATATATACTATAATTAGTAGAATTATAACCTTTAATAAAAGGTTCTAAATCATACATATAAGAACCCTTACCAAATTTTTTGTCTACTTGATCTATTATATCTTTGTATTCAGGGTTAATTTCATATCCTCCAAACGGTGGTATATATTTTTTTGCAAAGGTTACTCCATTCATTTCTTCCCAAACCTTTTGCTCTGGAGAAAAATAAGCACTTTCTCTTATTTCATTTGTAACTTTATTAAACTTTCTAGCTTCTTCTATAAATTTAGGGTCTAAAGGCTCCCTCTCTTTTATAGAAAAATTACCACCAAAATTAGGTCTTAGAGGTACTATAACATCATCATCTTTAAAATCAGCTTTCTTACCTAATTTTATATTACCATCCACAACACCATAGAACTGCTGTGTTTCAAAATCAATTTCTTGTGTTTCACCGTTTGTAGTATACATAGTATTAGGATACTCAGAAGCTTTGTATGCTGTTGGTGTATCCTCCATATAATCTCCACCTATAATATAATTACTATTTACAGGTTTTTGATTATTGCTAAAATACTTCATTTCTCCAGGAGGTATCCTAAGATTAATATCATCTCTTGTACCAACCTGTCGGTTAGTAAGTGATCTAGCAATAGGAGTTATAAAATTATCAATACTTGCTATAATTCCTTCTTCTTGTTCAATAGGTTCATTGTATATTTTAGTTTTTGTACCATTCTGTGCCATTGGGTACTCTGTAACAGAGTTATCTACAGATGCTACCTTATTCATTAACTCAATAAAGTCTTCATCAGACTTAATATTATTCATTAAGTCTTGAAAATGTACGTTGTTCTTTATTGTTTTATTTTGTTTTGCTTTTTCTAAATCTTCTTTTGTAAAGTCTTGTGTACCTGCATCATACAATCCTTCTTCTTGCATAAGGTATCTAAGGGGTTGCATTCTTCCTAAGTACTCTGTAGGTTTTGTATAGTAATATTTATCTTTAGGTATATCTAAAATATTTTCTTTCATTTTAGAAAGCATTAAATCAGTTGTAGATTGTGGCATTCTATTACCACCATCATCAGCTGCATGACTCCACTCATGTAATGGTATAGTGTTATAACCACTTAAATAATTACCTGGTTCAAATAAAACATCAGATGTACTTGCAGAATATTCAGGTCTTAACATAATTGAACCTGGGTATTCATCAGCATTGTATACACCTTGTACGTCTCCTACATCTGTAGAAATATCACTAGATCTAGGTAAGAAACCTACACGTGTTTGCATTACATTCTCTAATCTAGATTTTACTTCTTGTCCTATTTGTTTATCAGTATAATCTGGAAACTCTTTTTTTAATCTCTCTACATATTTAGGAGACTGTAAGTAATTTTTAAACCATTTATATTGTTTTACTCCTTCTTTATTTACGCCAGCACCTTGTTGAGCCATAGGATACTCTGTAACAGAGTTACCATCAAACTTGTAATCTTTTCCTGGTTGCATCATCTTCTTGTCACCAGTGTCAGATATTCCAAGTACAGGGTAGTTAACACCCTTCATCGTTATATTGTTGGAGTTTATTTTAGTTACCTCTCCAGGGTGTGCCCATTGTCCTCTGTCATCTTCTATCACACCACCGTTCTCATACTTAGATAACCAACCACCGTTGCGGTTTTTCATATAGTCTTTAAATAAGCCTCCAAAGTCTACTTTAGAAGGATTAGGTTCAAACAGTTCTAGGTATTGTCGATTGAAGGGCTTTATTGGTGGATGTATTGAGTATTTACCAAATCTGTCCAGTGAATTTGAATAAGAGTTTATACTCAGATCTGTATTGTTTTTAAATGGAGATAGAAAGCTGTAATCAAGGTATTCAAGGTTATGCTCTATGAAAGGTTTTCTTGAAATATAACTTAATGCTTCACCATTTGCTATATCACTCAGTAACGAAAACCTTTCATAATCCTTTTCTTCTAGGTCAATTATTTTTTTTAGTTCATCATCATATATTTCAGGTATTCCTAAATCATTACTTTTCTCATTCAAACTTTTTATTTTAGCCATCCTATCTTTAGATTCTTGTGCCATCTTTTTTATTTCTGGAATAACCTCTTCAACTGGTCCACCCCAATAAGCGTTTATAAGATCCTTTTTTTCCTTCCACGGAATGTCATTTATCGATTTATATTTATCCAGTATATAGGGAGAAGTAGTTTTTTTAACTTCTACCTTTTTTTCAATTTCTTTAACAGGAATGGATCTAGTACTATTTGTTGGAAAGATATTAGGTTGAGTGACAGCATCTCTAAGAGGTGTTGTTTCTAAATTAATCCCTTTAGGTTTTGCTCTAAAAATATTACTAAGCTGATCGCTTGTATAATTATATGCTTTTCTAATGTTTTTACCTCCTGTAAGTATTTCACTAAATGGAATCATATCCATTGCTGTTAAACCAAGATCTAACCCTGTATCAAAACCAGGATTTTCTTTGAATTTATCATATGCTTCAGGAGTAGTATAAGCAGCATAAGCAGCACTACCTGCATCTATTGTATTACCTATACTTACAGGGCCTCCAAGAGGTTTATAACGTAACGCGTTTTGAATTGGGTTAAGAGCATATCTACTTACATATGGTGCAGCAGCTCTAGCTAATGTTGATAGACCTGGACCAGCTGCCATACCTCCAGCAAGAGCTAAGGCACCATACATTATAGGATTAACAACATCATACGTATCCTCAGCAAGTCCTTTTTTTGTATAAGCAGCTCTTCTTACACCTCTCCCTATAGGACCATCATCCTTAAAGTATTTTCTTTGCTCTGCACTTAAATCATTATAGTAAGGATACTTATCATAGTCTACCCCTGAGTACATTACTACTTCATCTA
>Ga0233415_10000158_pt1 | contig 33345 bp, 23 predicted proteins | sample Na_anoxic_12_MG_FD_188631 | JGI IMG/M metagenome (GOLD analysis project Ga0233415, IMG submission 188631) | Seawater microbial communities from Saanich Inlet, British Columbia, Canada - Na_anoxic_12_MG | ecosystem: Environmental > Aquatic > Marine > Inlet | place: Canada: British Columbia...
CTTTAGATACTGCTTTCGATGCTCTAGAGACAACTAAAAGTAAAGTCTTATCTAATAGACCTACTCATAGTATAAATTCTAACGAAGCCATACATAAGATTACTTCTAATAAACCGATAAATGAAGTTGCTTCTTCTAATGATGTCACTTTATATAGAGGTGTTAGTCATGGAGCCACTGAACATTATAACATTCCTGAAGAATATGCAAAGAGATCTCGTGGAAGAGAACAGGTAGAAAGATTCTTAGAAGAGATTCGAGTAGAAGAATTTCCACACAGACCTTCGAGATATGAATCTACCTATTGGACTCCTGATCTTAGAGATGCATCTGGTTTTGCTGTTGGTAATACTTCTAAGTGGGAAGGACCAATTGTAAGCGAAATCAAGAGAAACAAGAAAGACTTATTTTTTGGAGATCAGACCCAAGTCTCTTTTGTAGATAGTGCATTGACAGAAGCTGAACATCAAGGCATACCTATGACTAAGGGGATGTGGGAGAGTGCTAGAGATAAGGGTAGGAAATACTGGAAAGGTATAGATTACGATGACTTAGTAAAAAATCCTGATGGATGGGTAGTACCTGAAGTCCTGATACCTGGAACTAAAAGGAACCCTGTAATAGCAGAGAAAGCCATGAGTGTTGAAAGGACTTGGACCAAAAACAGCTATGATTATATCTATGGTAAAAAGAAGAATATACAATCTAACAAAGCTATTAATCCTATCTCAGGTAAAGATGATGCTCATAATACAATTGAAGCATTGAAACACGGTGGTATGGCCGCAAGAATTAGAGAAAGATATACTGAATTTGGATCAGGTTACCAAGGCTTAGAAGGAACTATGAGTAGTCGTAAGTCTCATAAGATACTTGGCTTCGAACAGGGTGACATCACAAACTCTATGAAGTTCGGACACTTAGACAAGAGCAGTATGATCAGATCTGTAATGAGTATCTGGGGTGGAGCTAAAGAAGCAAGGAACAAAAGAGCTGGAGCTATCTACGAAAGATTTAGAAATGGTAATGGACAGAAGTTCTCCGGTATGCCTAACAGTGGTATGTCAGCTAATATGAGAGCAAGTATCACTGACTTTAAGAAAGAATTCGCATCTCGTTGGGATATGTGGGGAAGAATGGCAATGTCAGCAGTCGATGGTGCAGAAGATATAGCCTTTAGAGAAGCTAGAGAGGCTGCTGTACAAAAAGGTATGCTCGGAGAGAGTATGTTCGGTAAAGTTATGTTAATGGAAGGTGTCTATGACGGTCAGAAATTTCAATTCGCAAGAAAGGTTGGAGAGATTGGAGACAATGAAGTTGCAGCTCAAATAGCTTCTAGTCATAATGTTGCTCCTTCTGTTTACGGAACTGGCCTTCAAGGAAAAGAAAAGTTCGTTGATATGGAGGTCTTCAAAGGCACAGAGATAGGAAAGATGAGCCTAGATGATATTAAAGCTCTAGAGGGCGAAATAAACAAAGCTGTAGGTTCTGTACATGATACTGGTTTCGTACACAAAGACACTCACTTTGGTAACTTCTTTGTTGTAGAAAATAATGGAAAGAAAGAGATCGGAATGATCGACTTTGGTAATGCTGAGAAATTAGGAAGAGAAGGAATAGAATACGACCAAAGAATGGTACAAGAAGCTATGAAGAGAAAAGCAAAGCAAGCAGAAGCAGGCATTGTAGATGAAGGCATACAGTATGTTGAGAAAGCTGATGATCCTTTTGCTGCTGCTGGTGGAGGAGACCCTTTTGCTGCTCAGTTTGATGCTGCACAGAGTGCACCTACGAGTCCTGAGAAAGAAGCTTATGTGGATATGTTTGCTTCTTCTGAAAGCCAGAGTTTAGCAAGTGTTGCATCTTCTCTCTCTAAGGCGGGTAACAAAGAGGAAGTTCATCTTCAATCTATGGCATTAGCACAGAATGATGCTATTAAAAGAAACAAGAGATTTAATAAATTATCAGAATCAGCTGTAGGTGCTGGATTAAGATCAGCTGCAGGTGCAGGTAAGGGTCATTCAAATTATGGCTCGACAATAAAGAAATAAAGTATTATAATAGACATATATACCCTGATGGGTATTTAAATAGGAGAGTGATTTATAATGTCAATTTTTTCATCAATGGCTACAGGTGCTCTAGGTAGAGCAGGTAAAGGTGCTGGTATCGGTGCTGCAGCTGGATATATGAACGAGGGAGATGTAACAGGTACATTATCAGGTGCTGCATTTGGTGCAGCTGCTGGTGTTGTAGGTGGCGGAGCTATGGCTCACTACGGAGGACCAGCTAGGATTGCTAGAAGAGGTATGGGAGCTATAGGCAGAAGAGCCAAGGGCAGACAAGCAGCTTTAGGAGGTCTTGGAGTAATGACTAAGAATCAAGGCAGAGCTTACGAAGGTCTTGGTAAGATGAGAGGTTACATGGGAACTGGAGCATCTTTCATCGGTCAAAATCGTGTTAATGTTAATAAATGGGGAGGAAGAGCAATTGGTGCTCTAGGTATTGGATCTGCAGCTCACATCGGTTCATCTATGATTGGTTCTAACAACGGTTATTAAGGAATATTAAATGTCTGGATTTAATGATTGGTATGCTCAAAATCCTGTTGGTTCGCCTGAAAGGTCTATGGTTGATACAAGCAACTATAAGTCTTGGTTGAAAACAGAAGGACAGTACTCCTCTCAAATGCGTAAGCATATACGTGGAGAAGTACATATGTTTGCTAGACAGCAATTTCCTAAGAGTTTTGCTCATGGTGGTTTTGCTGCTACTGTTTTTTCCCGTTCTGCAGGAGATACCCTAAAGAACCCTTGGAGAAAGAAGGCAAGGGTTGGCAGTCCAGAATATATAAGGAATCTAGAGAAGTTAGACGAATTACATCCAGGTAATAAAAGAATACAAGATGCTTTACATTCAGCTAGAAACCCAAAGACAGGCGTAAAAGCTGTCATGGGTAGAGCAGCTGGAGAGATACTTGGTGGAGTTGCAGGTGTAGCTTTCACTGGTTATGCAGTGTATCAAGCAGAAGGTCATAGAGATAAAGTACAAACAGCTATCTCTGGTGTTGCTGGTGAAGTAGGTTTCGCAATTGGAACAGGTTTATCTGGCGGTAATATGTTAATAGGTATGGCTTCTAGTTTTGCTGCCACAGGTCTTGCCGAAGCAGGAATGAGTGTCACTAATAAAATGGTTGATGCTGAGAGAGCAAAACGTAAGTATGGATGGGGCGCACACACTGCTCCTTTCCAAACTGAGAGAGCACATACAATGAGACAACAATCACTTCAGCTGATGAATAGAGGCCAGATGTCAGCTAGGTCTATGATGGGACAAGAGGCTGTCTTTGTTCATAAATAAAGGAAAATAATATGGATGTTCTGGGATCAGATACACTTGCAGATCTGCGACAGGTTTCTTTACCTTTCAATCTTGATGAGGTGAAAGAAGTATGTCATCAGTGCGTGAGAAAACAATTAAAGAAATATGAGAGAATAAAAGGTCCTGATGGTAAATCGATGAAAGGTAAATTCATTGTACCTTGTACTGGTATTCCTTCAGAACCCGTAGATCCAGATCTGTTAGCTATGCTTCCAAATCAAGAAGCAAGAGATGATGCAGAACAATTAGAAGATATTGTAAAGTGGGCATCTGCCAATATGAAACTACCAGATGGTAGTCCTTGGAATGCTAGATGGTATCAATCAGATGTTCTTAGATGTACCTCTAGACGTAAGGTCCTTCGTATTTCCCGTCGTGCGGGAAAGACAGACAGTGTATGTGTAGAGATTTGTTATTACTTATTTACTAATCCAAACATAAAGATTGTAGTAGCAGGTCCACAAAAGACACATGCAGAAGAGATTTTTAATCGTGTTAGAGAGTTTATAGCTTCTAATCCAGCTCTAGCCAATATGGTTACCAGAGATGTTAGTGCTCCATGGTATGAAATTTGTTTAACAAATGGAGCTAGACTAAGAGGTTTTGCTGCTGGTGCCAAAGGTAAAGGTTCTTCAGTTGGTATTCGTGGACAGGATGCTGATAGATTATATTTAGAAGAAATGGACTATGTAGATGAAAAAGCTATCACTGGTGCAGTTCTTCCTATTCTACAAACGACCCCGAACACAGCTCTTGTGGGTTTCTCTACTCCTTCAGGATTCAGGACTCCCTATTATGAATGTTGTGAAGAAGACCCATCTTATATAGAGTTTCATTTCTCTTATAAGGTACTACCTCACTGGAAAGCAGTTGAGGCTGATAAACCTAGATTTACAGAAGAAGACTGGACACATGAGTTCTTGGCTGAGTGGGGTTCTTCTGAGGCCGGCGTATATAGAACAGATTTTATTGAAGCAGCTCTAATGCCTTATGATTATGAAGGTATCAGAAGAATAGCTACATGGAAGTATACAATCGGTACTGACTGGAATGAAAAACATGGTACTGAACTTGTTGTTGTTGGATATAATACTCATACAGCCACATACCAAGTTGTAGAATCAATATTAGTTCCAGGTTCAGAATTCACACAGCTTTCAGGTGTAGCTAAGTTATTAGAATTAAATAGGAAGTGGAAGCCTGATCATATATACATTGATGCTGGTAATGGTTCTACAAACTACGAGTTATTAAGAAAAACTTCTTATGAACAGAGAAGACCTGGTGGAGATAGAGATACAGCTAGATTATTAGATATCCTTAAGCGATACGATGCTGGTTCTTCTATTCCTACCAAAGACCCTGTTACTGGAGAAGATATCCGTATGCCAGCTAAACCATTTATGGTTAATGCTTCTGTACGTATGTTTGAGCAGAAGAAGATTAAGATATCATCATTTGATGATGTTCTAGAAAAACAACTAAGAGCATATATCATTGACAGGTATACACCTACAAAGACTCCAGTTTACGCTTTAGATGACAAGAGAGTTGGAGATCACAGGTTAGATGCGTTAAACTTAGCATTGGTAGCTTTTCATCTAGAGTATGATGACTTACATGTCATTACATATTTAACAGATGTAGCTATCGCTCCAGATCCAAGAACTGGAATTAAAGATATTAATATGCGACCTCAACATATCTCAGAGAGAGAAAGTACTCCTGAAGATAGAAGAATAGATGCTCCTGTTAAGAGTAATCGAGCCTTTAATAGCATGGCTGCTGCAAGAGTAGATAATGGAGTTCAGAAACTAAAGACTGACCGTAGAGGTTGGGATTTCGACAGAGAGCAAGAAGAAAAAACATCTTTCTTGCAAAGAAGACGAAATAGAGGTACAGTGTCTAGAAATAGACCATCCAGAAGTAATTTTTAGGAGGAACAATGGGATTAAGTTTATATTATAAAGAAGATGATAAGTTCATTGAGGTGTCTGTAGATATCGAAGATGGACTAGAACCTTTGACATCTATCCATGATGGAAAGAAAGGTTCGGTTATAACTAGGCAATTATATGTAAGAAATGATGATTCTGCTCTGTGGTATTCTAATGTTATTGTACAGCCTTTAGATCTTGTCGATGCTGATCCTTATGGAGACACTGCATACAATGAAACTGGTTGGGGTATCAAAATGTCAGAAAGTATTTCTGAGCCTTCAATACAGGAATGGGAAGATATCAACTGGGGTCTATCAATAACTCTTGATGACTTCGGTTCTGATTCCGGCTCAGATACAACAACATATGTTCCTTTTTGGTATTATGAAACATGCCCTCCTAATGAGGATGCTCAAGTTAAAACTGATATAGTTATTAATGTAAGCTATACAGAGAATGCGATAGTTTAATGAAGAGAGATTTAAAAAGTGTATTATCCCCAAAGGATAAAGATATACTAGGTGGAACTACAGGTACTACCTGGGTCCCAGATGATCCTCGTGAAGTCCTGTATCCATATATACCTGTAGAAGAATCCTCTTTCGAAAAGAATGGTCTTGATGACAGAAGACAAAAAGCTCAACAAGTTGTAGATGGTTACAAGAAGATAGAAGAAGAGTGTGAAGAGCTAAAAGCTCAGATATCAGACAGATGTAAAACTGTGGTCATAGACTTAAAAGCTCAAGACAACCTGACTGTAATTGATGCTGTCAAAAGAGTATTTGGTACAGATGGGAAGACAATAACATTTCAGATGTACCAGAAATGTATTGAAGCACTAAACGACAGAACTAACGCAAGTTTACCTGAGCCAACAGATAAGGGGTAATTAACTATGATGCAATTTTCTAAAGTCCCAGACGATGCTTATGAAGAAGCAGCTAATCAAATAATCTATTGTAAATTATTTCCTTTATTATTAAAGGACTTTGTTACTCGTAGAGATGCAGAGCAATTGATGCTCCCCAGTAATCTCCCTGTGAACACTCAGGTCACTGTAATCCCTGGTCAAGGTGTTCAGGTGGCATTCCCTGCAGGAACTGGTAGTACTGCCACTCCTGGTCAAGGTAAGGGTACTGGAACGGTAAGTCCTCCATTCAATGCTTCTGTTCCTCATCCAAATAATCAAGCGCTCTCTACTGAAAAAGAATTAATAAAGAATGGTGGCGGTAGAACCGTTAAAACTATCTTGGATAAGGCATTAGGGGGCTAAATGTCATTTACACAAAAAGAAACAAATGTTCAGAACCATAATAAAGAGCTTAAAGAGTCCTTTGACAACCCTGGCTTGACTGTCGATTTGATTAATGTCAATTCAGAGAATCCTTTTGCTGATCATGATTATGGAATTATAATTCAAGCATTTGAAAGAGAAGCTACTAATTGGGCTGAAGAAGATTATGCTCTTGCATACCATTACAAAGATGTCCAGACAACACAGAACTTTTCTTCTCGTGTAAGAAAACAAATGGATTATTATCCTGGTATGCATCAAAAGAGAACAGCACCTGAAGAGAATCCTTTTGATACCGAAGCTAAAGAAAACTCCAAAGAAACATTAGACTATTGGAATGGAGCTATGGACAATCCAGATAGTTTTATGAATGGTCTACGCTCTAGACAAGAAGATTTTGACTATACTGCTATGTTCGATTCTGAAGCCTCAGCAAAAGATAAAGCTACTGAATTTGGCAAAATGATAACTGAATGTATTCCCTGTTTCAATGAGATACTAGATGCTGGTGCTCTATTACCTAGCGGTGATCTTCTAGAGATTCATCTAATGAATATCAAAGTTAGAATGGATATTCTAGATAAGATTAAAACACTATTCAATAATCCTGGCGCATATATTGATGTTTGTCAATTGCTCGATCTGTTTACCGGTATTTGCCCTCGTCAACTACTGGCAATGATTGCATTGCTCTCACAGTATTTAGCTAAGATTAATCTAGACATTAAATTCAATATTGATTTTATAATTCAACTAGTCGGACCTGTCCTTAGTCCTTTTCTTGATGGCCTATCTCAATGGTTAGATATGTGGACTCAATTAATTCTAGGACCTATGATTTGTGTTATAGATCATGTGAATGAAGTTATTATGTTAGCTCAGAATATGGAAACACCTTTTGCAGGTGTTGAAATGTCAAGAGAGCTAAATCTAAATATTGCTGGATTTGGACATCAAAACATGTCTGCTGAACAATCTGCAAGCGTTGGGCTTGGTGTCGATAAAGATAATAAATACGCAGGTTCTAAGGGTGCCTTTGACTGGCAAGCCTTTGAAACACCTGATAAAGAAAGATATAATCCAGAAAGACCTGATTATCCCTATGAAGAGACAGAAATGGCTGCTCAAGAAATTGGAGAAGCATGGAAACCTTCTTTCTCAGAAGAAGAGAGACAGGAAAGAAATAGACGTTGGGAAGATCTGAGAGCAACAGAAGAAGCTAAGAGAGAATTAGTACCACCACCTTTAACTATGGATAGTAGGAATGGTACTAAATGGAGCAAGGATGATATTCCTAATTCAGAGAAAACTACAAAAAGTGGAGAGTTTGATAAAGGAAACTATCCTCCAGAGGAACAAAGAAGACCTGGAAGTTCAGATGCGTACTTTGATCCTTCTGCTCTAGTCAATTCTGTTGTTCAATTGAGAAATATTTTGCAAGGTGCGGTACAATACGTAAATGATTGGTTCACTTATGTGACCCAAATGATTTATGATCTAATAGGAACTGATATAGGGTGGATGTCTAAAAAATCTGACACTACAATGATCAAATCTAATATTATACAAATGATCATGATGATCAAAGCTATCATGCAAGCTATAAAGAAAAATGGTTTAAAATGTGGTATAGATAGCAATTTTGATCAGGGACAGTTACAATATATTCTAGAAGATGAGTTAAATAACAACCCTTCTGCTGCTGTTAAGTTTAATGTAGATCCTAACGGTGAAATAAGCATAACGCAACCTGGAGACGATAGATCAGCTCAGCTGGGTGCATCTGCACCAACAGCTAACACAGAGACTGTTCAAGGTATGACTCCAGATAGTACACTTTCTGTTAACGTAACAGAACAAGAGAAACCAGTATCTAGAGGTACTGTTATCAAGAATTGTTTTAAAAACGTTAGAGCAGAAGACGATAGCGAAGTCAGAAAGTGGATTGCAGATTTAGAGAAAAGAGGAAATATTTAATGGCCACAACAAAGATGAAGGAAATTCCACTGGATGCGAATCCAAAGAATGATGGATTCCCTAAAGAGAAAAAAGCTATAATCCCTAAAGTTATTCCCTCTCCGGTAAAGGCGTATACCAGTAATGTTGGTAGATCTAGAGTACCATCTCTAAGATGGGAAAGACCTGAATGGGACCTTGCTGAATGTGGTCGTATTATAGATACAGAATCATATGCAAGAAGAGCTTTCAAGAACAAGAAGAATCTTTTTGTTAAAGAAGGATGGGACTTTGTAGGTAAAAGACCTGAGAGAGTTAGATATATCAAGAGACGTATTCGCCAGATGGAAGAAGCAACAGGTGTTCCCTTTAAAGTGTTTATAGGACAGACCATAGCTTCTCTAGTCAGGACTAGTAATGCCTTCTGGGTTAAAGTCCGTAAGAAGGAAGCTTCTGGTGGGAAGATACGTGTTACTGCTAATGGAAAGAAACTAAATCCAGTTGCAGGTTATTTCATGCTACCAGCTGAGACTGTACGATTTAAACGTGATGAGTATGGTAAAGTCAAAAGATATGATCAAGAAGTATTTGGGAAAGAGACTAAAGAGTTTAATCCTGACGACGTTATACATTTCTGTTTTAATAAACGTGAAGGATATGCTGTAGGTACTCCTGATATAGTATCTGTTAAAGATGATATTCGTGCGCTGAGAAGAATAGAAGAAAACGTAGAACTACTTGTATATCAACACCTTTTTCCTTTGTTCCATTATAAAGTCGGTACAGATAAGAATCCAGCAGCTACATATGCTGATGGTAATACAGAAGTAGACGATGTGGCTCTTAAAGTATCTCAGATGCCATCTGATGGTTGCTGGGTTACACCAGAGAGACATGAAGTTAAACCTCTGATAACAGGTCCAGCACCAGTTGCTGTTGAAAGAATCATTGAACACTTCAAGCAACGTATCTTTACAGGTCTAGGTAATAGCTCTGTAGATATGGGCGAAGGTGGAACTGCTAATAGATCTACTGCTCAAACAATGTCTCGTAATCTTATCGACGACACAAAAGCAGACCAAAAAGAATTCTCAGATATGTTTCAAGCCTTTATTATTAAGGAGCTTCTTCTTGAAAGCACATTTCCCAACGGCACTGTATTAGATGATGCTAATATGGTAGACCTGAAGTTTAAAGAGATTGATTTCGAATCTCAAATGGCTAAGACTAATCACTTTGTTGATATCTTTACTAAGAATGCTATCACTCACGATGAGATGAGAATAGAGACAGGTAATGAACCTTTCATTGGTACTGGCTGGCCTACATCTAGCAACAAGAAACAAATGCTTACTGCTAAAGGTGAAGGAGAATGGGCTAACACTAACTATGGTCTTATTGAAAGAGATAAGATTATTCTTCAGGCTCTTGATGAGCCTGGAACACCAGAAGGTAAAGCAGTGTCAGCTTCATTAGCTAAAAAGAATGCTCAACCTGCAGGTGGTAATGCAGTTGCTAATAAAAACCAACCTAAGAACCAATATGGTACTAGAGCTTCTGCCAAAATAAATAAAGATTCTTTTAATATGAAGAATCAACCTATAGAATTAAATTCTATGCTTAGTCTAAACCCACCAATTCAAACTACATTTGACAAGGCAAGCTCAGACGTCTATAACAGTATTGCTTCTAAAGGGTACAGTAAAATGGAAGTTAAATTTATTTTAGACAGTGCTATGTCACTAGCTAAAGATAAACTAGTTTCTATGGCTCAAAGAGCCTATAGAGTAGGACTCCAGTCTTCTGGAGCTGAGCTGTGGGATGTTAAAGTAGACAAAGCTGATGGCAAAATCGAAGACCATGTTAATAAATATGTAATAAAATTAAAGGATGATTTGCTTAATTCAATAAAAAGAAATACTATCAAGGACAAGAACTTAAGAAATGTAGATGCAAACGTATCTAGATTAGTTTTTGATTCGTTAAGGCATAGAGCTTCTATGATTGATAACAGTGAAATAATGAGAGCCTTTAACTACGGTAAGGCCAGCGGATATAAAGCCAAACTCTCAGGCTTAGGACTCAACATATTGAATAAGAAAAATAAAGATAATAAGTGCCCACGTTGTTTAGAAGATGGACAAGTTTTGTTTTCTGTGGACTCAGATGCTATACTTTATAATGAGTTGCCGCCTTTTCATCCAAATTGTACTTGCACAGTATTGGCTGGCAAATAAGGAGTGCTGAATTAATGGCGATTAAAGCTACATTTAAAGATTACTATTCAATAACGAAACCAACGGTAGAAGAGATAGCTGAGTTTAAAGATTACTTTGCTTCCGGCGGTAAGAAAAAACTTATCATCGATATGGAAGCTACACATGCTGCTCTTCCTTTAAACAACCCAAGGTTTTATATTCCTTCTAGAATGGAAGCAGGTACAGATAGTATTGAAGTGGGAAAGAGTCCAATGAAGATTCTTACACATCATGACACTAGCTCTATGCCTGTTGGCATTACACTAGCAAGAGAATACGTACCAACTATTCCTCAAGACCTATTAGGCAATCCAGATGTATTGGTTCTCACAAGCCCAGAGGCTTCTGTTAAAGACCAGTTAAAAGCTATGAGAAATCTAAAGCGTACTGGTGTTGTTGACAGAGAAGACTATAGAGGATTAGGACATATTAAATTAAGAGCCGAGATTTCACAGAAAGATGCTGTTGAAGCACTAGAAGATGGAAGACTCGATGCAATATCCACAAACTTTGATTCCCCAGAAGAAATATACTGTTCTATCTGTGCACAGAATCTAGCCAAAGATGGCTGGTGTGAGCACGAAAGAGGAGAAATGTATTTTGCTGATGGTATTGAAGAAGATGGAGATATGCAATTTCCATGTCAATGGATTCCTGCAGTACACGATTATTTAGAAGCAAGTTTGGTTGTTCTTAAAGGTGACCCTCTTGCCGTCGTAGATATTGTCGACACCAAGAACGAAGACAAGAACGAAACTATATATATGTCTCAAGACTCAGTTGAGTCTGGACATTCAACTTTCCAATTCAAAGATTCTGTAGAGGAGGACCCCATGTTAATAAATGGAAAAAAAGTCACTCTTTCTGATGCAGAGCAAAAACTCTTTGATTCAATCAAGAAACTTCATGCCGATATGAAAGATGAAGAAGCTTATGCTTTGATGCTAGATGCATCTAAAGTTATGGCTTCAGAAAAATTCATCTCTGATAAAGCTGAAGCTGATATTGATGACGAGAAAGCAGTTCTTTATGTTACTAAGAGCCTTTTGTCTAAAGACGAAGAGCTTAAAGCTAACGAGATCTGTGATGGTATTAGGGGAGAACTTCAGGCTATGAAAGATGAGAAGCTTTTAACTGACGAAGAATTTGAAGCGGCTGACGCTAAGATTTCTGAAGACGGTTTAACTAAGCTTCCTGAATCAGCTTTCTGTGGTCCTGAAAAGACTTTCCCAGTTCCAGATTCTGCTCATGCGACAGCTGCAAAAAGATTTGTTGATAAGTATGAAGGCCCAGGAGATCGCACTGATATCCTAGCCCAAATAAGTATCAAAGCAAAAGCTTTCGGCACTGACAGCAAAGAGGAAACAAACAATGAGCCAGACACTGGCGAAGTTGAAATTACTAGTATTGGTGATTCAATCAAAGCTATGGAAACTGATGAGTTAAGAACTCTCTGGCATTCCGTAGAGCTTGAATTGATTGACCGAAAACAAGTTCTCGTAAAACCTTGTAGCGACTGTGCTGTGAAAACAGAAGAAGCAGACGCAGCAAAGAAAGAACTTGGCGAAGCTCGTGATGAGCTAACAAAAGCAGAGGATATTCTATCTGTTCTACGTAGTGAGCTTAGAAGAGCTTACACTGATTACGAAGATCAAGTAACTGAATATGTGAAGCTTGGAGCAGAATTTCATACAGAAAAAGTAGAAAAACTTGCCTTAGTTGGCGTTTTGACACAGAAGTATGATAACCTTGAGTCTGCAACTACAGAATTGAAAGATTCTGACATTGATAAAATAAGCGTTTCTATCATGGATACATTTGATTTAAAAGCTGTTACAGAAAAATTGACTGATGGTATGACAAATACTCCAGACAGTTCTGTTGACGACCCAACAATCAATTCAGATGGAGACAACGAACAGTTTTCAGAGGGCCTTTCTAAGGCTGCTGAGGCTGCAATTGATAACATCAAAGATTGTTTAAAACACGGAGATAACTCGGGAGCAAAGCGTATTTATGATACAATGAACTCATTCGACTTGTTCCCAAGAGATTTAACATTCGAAAGCTTTTCAGCGGATAAGAAAGACGCTGAATAATTTAGGAGGTAACATAACATGTCAATTCCAAGAGGATATGTTCCTAATCACAAAATTTGGGACCGCATGGGCCGAGTTACTCCAAACGTGGAGTACTCTCCAGGCGAACGTCCACACTTTGAGTCATTTGCTGCACCATGGCTACCAGTAGCCCGATATGAATATGAATTAGAATATTGGATTACAATTAGCGCAGGTAAAGTAGTAGCAGAAGATAAGAATGGACACCTGGTTCCAGCTGGTTTACGCAAGGCTTTTAACAAGTCTGGCGCAACTACAATTTTAACCTATACTAGTGACGATGCCGCTCAAAGCGTTGTTGACCTCACTACTGGCGAGCTAGTAACTGCAGCTACTTCTTATACAGAAACTGAAGTTACAGCAGCTCTTGTTGAACGTGGACTTATTCGTCCAGGTCAAAGAGCTATGGATCTAGTATCCAAGCCAATTGGTATAGCATCTTACAACTACTACAAAGCTGCAGGTTCTGATCATTGGGACCCAAGCAAGTTGTATCAGCATAACTTCAGACCACAGGCTCTTACAGCTGTCACTTGTGACTATGTAATTACTGTACCTGTTGTTCCTGCTGTTGAGACTACAGAAACTATGGACGGCAATCTAGCTAATTCAGCTGGTTCCATCGATTGGTCTTCTGCTCGTACAGGTGGATGGTTTGGTTCTACAGCATTGAATGGTCTAGTTGGACTATCTAGTGTTGTTGCAGATGATGCTAATGTCGTTGGTTATGTTTTTGCAAAGTTTCCACTTGCACACATTACACAAGACAGCCCAATCACTCACAGCAATAGTCAATTGCTAAATAAAGTAGCTGGAGTAAGTAGCATTGCTGCTGCTGGCGACTTCTTCGTTGACTATGACCTTGGTATTCTTTTCTTGTATGAAGCTGGCGGAGACGCTATTCCTACAGGTTGGACAGTATCTGATACTATCACATACTACAACTATGAAGATGCCGCAGGTAGTGCACAGATCACTACATACATGAGCGCAACTGGAAACATCGATTATGGTGATATGTTGACTTATGATGAGAATAGTAACTTGATCAAAGCTGAATTAGATATTGCAAATGCTGAAGGTTATGACGCTGCTGGCGCACCTTTTGACACTGACCCTGAGTATGACTCTGAGGCAGATAATACTGTAATTTCTGGACAGCTAGAACAAGCAATCGACAATCACGTCTTCGGTGTAGTTGGCCAAGTAATTGGTACTAACAGCTATCCTAAAGGCTCACTAGACAAAGTTAAAACTGCTTTCAGCGGATACTCTGCTGCCAATATGAGAACTCCTGGTTCTGCTACTGGTGGACGTACCGACCAGCTTACCTATGCAGGTGCAGCTGAAAAGATGGCAATTGTTAACTTAATTTTACGATAGTAGGAGGATTTATCATGGGAAAAAATTTCAATCATGAAGTAGCCTTTGCTGATAAATATGCCCTGTTTAGAGATACATGGAAGAACAATGGATTCAATGTTCCTACACAAAGCAAGGTTGAGTTTAAAGACTTACTTGCTACTCCAACAGCAAATATTTGGATGCCTAAGGTTATCGAAGATATCGTCCGTGAACCTGTTGAGCCGATGCTAATCGTGCCATCTCTTTTGGATCGTATTGCATATACACCAGCAGCTAGAATTACATTTCCAGCTCTTGGCGCAATGACAGCTTTTGACCTTGCAGAAGGTCAACAGTATCCAGAACAGAGTTTGAATGTTGCTCCTGGTAGCATTACAATCAATGTTGGTAAGACTGGTATCATGTTCAAGATCACGGAAGAGATGCAAAAGTACTCTCAGTATGACGTTATGAATATGCACATCCGTGCGGGCCGTAGAGGTCTAGATCGTCATAAAGAGAAAAAAGGTATGGACTATATTAGCGCAATGGGTGTTACACTCTTTGACAATATTAATCCTACAGAATCTGTATATGGTACATGCACAGGTCGTTCAATGACTGGAACTGGAAACGGTTCTTGTCGTATGGAAGATCTATTAAAAGCATACAGCCATATCATGATGCAGGGTTACACCCCTGACACAATCATGCTTCATCCAATGGCTTGGTCCATGTGGATGGCTGATCCATTGCTTCAGACTATTGCCAAAAATACTGGTAATGGCGGTTGGTTCCAACCAAGCAATATGCCTCAAGCAGGTCGTCCATGGGATGCAGCGAACCAAGGCAAACAAGGTATGCAAGGTGGCTACGGCTCTTACACACCAGGAAACAATGCTGCTGGGGAAACTGCAACAGATCCAAGTAACGCTAACGAGTTCGATCAGAACTTGCAAAGCGCTGCTGTTATCCCAGGGTACTTCCCTTATCCATTACGTGTACTCGTTTCTCCATTCGTACCATTCGATGAAGAAAAAGAAGTTTGCGATATCATGATTTTTGATAGCGCTAACCTTGGTGCACTTGTTGTGGATGAAGATGTAAGTATCGACCAGTGGGAAGATATGTCTGCGGACATCATGAAGGTTAAACTGAAAGAACGTTATGCGTTCGCAATGTACGAAGATGGATTAGCAATTGGCGTTCTTAGAAACGTTGCTGTTAAGCCTAACGAGATTGCTCTTCCAGTTCAGCCTACAATCAGCTCAGCTGGTTCATTAGACGAGCTTGATGTAACATCAGCAATTACGTTCTAATAAGCGTCTCTCATCAGGCGTAGCTAGGAAGGGGAGGAGGCAGTTGTGTCTTCTCCCCTTTTGTTTATGACACGAAAAAACACAGGAGAAAAGAATGAGATTAGTAAAGATTGAATTGAGAGATCCAAATCCTTTTTGGAACTTACACCCAATTTATTTAAGTAAAGATAAAAAAGAAAGTCCCATGATTAATATTGATGCTCTTTCTGACAAACAACAAGAAGTGATTAATCATTCTATCAATGCTAAGTTTGTTAGGTTGATAGATCTCGATGGGAACTTATTAGAAGGCAACCTTAGTGATATCAATGTCTTTGACGGGAATACTGTTTCTACTGAAGACATCAATGAAGAAAAAGATGCTCTACCTGAAATTGTTTCAGTTACTATTCCTATTGAAGAGGAAGAAGATGAAGAAGGACAAGGAGAGGAAGAGATCACAGAAGAGGTTTACGAGAATGCAAAAATTCTTTTGACTAAGAATGGAAATACAGTTAAAAAGACATTAAGAAACTTACCAAATAATACTGAAAATTTATTATTTTTTCATGCTTGTTTGGAATTAGAAATGAATGGCCATAATAGAGAAGGTATTGTTCTGGCAATTCAAAGCAAAATTACGGAGTAAGATATGTCTGAAAACAATGTAGTGCAGTTATTTGAAGAAAAAGTTGTCTCTATGTCTCCTGTTGATGGGGAAGAGACTACTAGAAAAGTATTCTCTAAAGAAACATCTGAAAAGAAGATGGATAAAGCTGAGAAGTCTTTTAAATTTGAAGCAGATAATGCTACAATTGAAGTTAAGGATGGTCATGACTTTCTTAAGAAATTAAAGAAAGAAGCTAACCGTCAGAAATCAATGAAGAGTGCAGAACATTTAATGCAACAGGCTTTAGATGTTGAATTTTTACCAACTGTAGAATCTGTCTCAGAAGAGATTACTCTTGCAGACAGTTTTGAAATTACTGAGGAAGATTAATAATGGCAACAACTCCTAGTATCATTAATGTATATCCTGCACCATCAGCACAAGGTATCCCTATTGGAGGTCAGATCAGAATTGAATTTGACCAAGAAATGGATCTCGATTCATTAAACACGGGTACTATTGTTGTTACTGGACCAGATGAAGCTCCGGTCTTTGGACCTCTAGACATAACTCCTTTTGATGTACCTGGACATGATGATGAAGATATTTTATCTTCTCCTTATTTCAAAGGATATGTTAAAGGTGAGATTACCTTTGTCCGACTGAATGCTTCTGGTGGAACAGTTGAAGATGATGTAGAAGATACTACAGGTGACGGTTCTTTGTGGAATACTGTAGCCTTATTTACTCCTGAGAAACCTCTTAAACCTAATGTTGATTATAAAGTTCTTGTTGCTGGTGATGAAGATACGGATGATGATTTTGATTCTGGTGTAAAGACTAGAACTGTTTTTGATCCTACATCAGTCACAGCTGGAGATGCTACTATCCTCTTTGGAGGAGGATATACAGGATCATCTTCTACAAGCTATACAATAGAGATCACTTCTAATGGTGCCACTGGTGCTGCCGAATATATTTGGTGGAACGATATGGACCCTCTAACAACATACAGTGGTATAACAACTACTGGTGTTAGAGAACTAGAACATGGACTCTATGTCGAATGTAGCAAAGATGGAACCTTTGTAGATGGAGATACTTTTAATGTGGTCGTAGTACCACACGTTGTACTTCCTAATAACTATGAATGGACCTTCTCTACTGGAAGCGGCTCAATACTAACTCCTCCTTCTGATAGCTCAACAACAGGTATTGATACTGTACTAACAAATGTCGTTGGTAGTGGTGTTCAGTTTACTTCTTCTGGTTTCGGTGTGGCTGAAGTTACACCTCCAGATGGTAAGTATGGAATAGCTATCAGTGATGATCCCTATGTAGGAGAATCAATTATTGTTGATTTTTCTGCAGCTGTTGATGGAAGTACTTTAGCTGGGGATGCCATTAATGTATATTCTGAAGTATCTAATGGTGATGACGATATGTTTCAGGCTACTGGTGAGTTGGACTTTGAGGCTACTCTTGAGACAACTACTAGACTTCTTATTACTCTAGAGCCAGGCCAACTTTATCTTAATAATATTATTATCTTAGAACTTTCTGACAAAATCACAGATACAGATGGTAATGCTTTACCAAATGATTTTACATCTTATTTCACTACAGCTTATACACCACTATATACTAGTCTACGAAGAATCCAATTGGACCTTGGCAATATAATTGCTGATGTTCCAGATGAAACTATTATGCTTGCCATCTTAGAAGCTAGTCTTCAAGCAGATGCTCTCACCTATGGTTCTACTATTAAAAATATGAAGAATTTTAAATGGGCGAGAAAACAATATACAACATGTTTAGCTGAAGCTATTTTAGTAAAAGCTCTACTCACCGGTATCGGTGGAGAGAGAATGATGAAAGAACTCGGTGACTTAAAGGTACAACGTGGTGGAAATAGTAATGACTTGGAAAGAGCCTTGGATGAATTAGAGAACTGTGCGATGACATGGCTACCAATCGTCCAGTCTGGTGGAGAACTAGGTTTATATACTGGAGTCAAACCTCAGTTTAGTGTTAAAGGCGCTAACGCCGAAGATGCTATATATGTAAGTAGACAATGGGAACCTACATCAGGTATAGGTGTGAGTAATAGAGGTGCTGGTAACAGCACTAGATATGCTTCAGGTCGTAGAGACTTGAAGACATTTAGAAGCAGAAATGGAAGAGGAAGAGGTTAAGATATGACAAGCAATGCTTTTAAACCATATAGAGGTACATCTTCAAAGATAGAACTTGATTTAAGAGAAGAACTTTCTCGACTTTTATATGGAGCGGAAGATGAAATTGCCAAAGGTAACGTAGGTTTATTACGTAGAATGAGAAGAGATGAAGATGGTGAACTGATGAGATGTCCCTGTAGGAACAAGATCACAGACGAACCAGATAGAGATTTCTTCTGTAGATACTGTCATGGACATGGTTATTTTTGGGATGAGTACAAAATAGTGTATTATAGAAATGATGATGCATTTAGGAAAAGTAAAGGAAAAGTAAAGGAATTTGAAGGTGTTCTTTTCTATTTTGAATGGAATGCAGATATAGAACCTACTGACTATATAGTAGAGGTTGCTCTCGATAAAGAGGGTCGTCCTTTGCAACCAGTACAAAGAATTAAAGTATATGATATACTTAGTTCAGATACATTCAATGCTGATCGTGGTCGTGTTGAATTTTGGCAGATAAGAGCCAAAGAAAGAAGAGAGTGGAGCGTTTGGTATGGCGTCAAAAATAGACAACATAACTAAAGTCCCAGATGTAAGAGGGATGAATGAAGCGGATATGAAACTTGCGCTTGATGGATTCCTACGTAATCTTTACTCTTCTGGAGCTTCTGCTCCTGCTGGCGGTAATATAATTAAATATCTTGAACTTGTTCAAAATGTTGTATGGAGCCGTCAAGAAACTGAGAATATACCTGAGGATAAAAGGCTGATGATCCTTGGGGAAGATCCACCTGATGAAGCTGAAGTTGATACTGAAGCTATAACTTTTTACCTTGATAGCAGAGGTCCAGGACAACATGGACAAGGTTCACCTGGAACTAATACTGTCAGAGAAAGAACACATCATGTGAGGTCTATACAACAGCATCCAGAGCACCCTTCTGAAAAGCTTGTGACAATGGGACGCTCTTTTGATAACTATGTGGTTTTTAATATATATGCCAGAACGGACTATCAAGCACTGCAAAGAGTTCTCTGGTTTGAAAACGTAATGGATAGTTTTCGGTGGTATTTCAAGGTCAATAGAATCTTATCTCTCCAAGAGAGTGCAGAGAGAATTGGTCTTGTGAATGTTGGCGAACTATCTTTATCAAAGTATTCTCTAGTGTTTTATGTAAAGACAGAGGATATTTATCAGTTTGGTTCACAAGAATTGAAAGAGATTGTTGTGAATACAAATATTGTTAAGGAGGGTTAAGAATGGTTGATACATCCGTTCAATATCAAAATATCGCTGGAGTTCCTGTTTTTAAACAAGACGGTAACCTAGCTCCTGAAGCAACTGCTGCTGCTCCAAGGATACTAATTATTGGAACTTCTGGCAAAGGTGTCGGTAACAGACTCTTTGTTATTCCTTCAACTAGTGCTGCAAAGTCTGAGTTCGGTACCGATGGTACGCTACTTAGAGGAATGTGGGAAGCTAAAGCTGCAGGTGCACAAGAGATTGCTCTTTATAGAATTGGCTGTACATCAGCTAGTATTTCCGGTATCGGAGATAGTACTGGTAATGCAGGTTATACTATAGAGACTAAAGAACAAGACGAAGATTCTGGTGCTAATTATGCTGTTGCATATGACAACACAACTGATCGTCTAGTTGTAATCCGTAACTCAGATAGCCTTGTTGTCTATGACAATAGTGCTACAGCTCCTCTCGACAGAGGCGAAGTAATCGTTAGTGGTTACAAAGCTGCTGGTGGCGGAGTAGACATTGGTACAATTGGTTCTAGTTATGAAGACTTTGAAAACATCAATGCTTCTTCATATGCAGGAACATCTTATACTGCTGGAACAGATGGATTAAATCTTTCTCGTATGGAAATGTACGAAAAGCTTTATACTGCTTATGAGCATGCTAAAGAGTCTAACTTTGATGTAGTCGTACCTATGGACATCTATTTAGATGACCTAAATACAATTGATCAAGGAAACCCATTAGGTCCTAAACCACCTGAGTCAAATGCTGGAGCAGATGATACATATCCTACTGCTGGAGCTTATAAGCCTGGAACAGACTTAGATTCTCTAGGTATGGTTTATGTTGAAGAATATTTAGGAGAGTTTAAGTTCTGGTGGAGATTTGCTGCATCTGGTCTTACTGCTGATTTATTCCCAACAGTTGGTCTTGCTGATTATGACAAGAAGATTGATGGAACTACTCTTGTAGATGGAGACTTTCATGAAGTTAACTTCGGTTATCAGCTTGGTAGATTCTTGTATGAATACAGTACAAACATTGTAGACGCTACTGGTGTTATCAGTGTTCTTCCACCTAATTCTGACAGTCTTGCTGATAAAGCTGTATGGTTAGGAACTGCTCCTACCTGGACATTAGATACAGTTAATAACGTTTATTACGTTGCTAGCTCTGGTGACAATGGTTCTGGTCTACTTGGTAACAAGTTTATGGCTGGTAGAGAAGATCATAGAGCTGGTCTTTTTGGCGGCGGATTTATTGCTACTGATTCAAAATTCATGGACGGTACTGAAATCGTAGATGGAAACGAAGTCCCAGTTGACTTAGGAAAATATATGTCTGTTACTGCTGACTATCCACTATTAAGAAATAGCTTTAGTGCTAGTTCTTATCCTGGTGCATTCGCTACATCTTATGCTGCTTTCTATCTCAATATGAATCCATCTAGTGCGACAACTAACAAGACAGTATCTAATGCTTCTATCGTTTATAGACTTGGTCTTAGAGCAATTGATAGCTTAGCAGGTACAGGTTATGTTATGCTTCGTCAAAAGACTAATGGTCTTAAGATTGCTGACGGTCCTACTGCTGCACTCAAGTCTTCTGACTGGACTAGACTGTCTACATGTCGTATTGCTAAAGCAGTAATTGACGGTGTGAGAAATGCTGTTGACCCATTCTTGGGTGAAGGTATGACTGATGCTACTAGAGCACAGATGAAGACTGCTATCGAGAAAGTATTACTTGCAGCTAAAAAAGCAGGTTACTTGAAAGACTATAAAGCATTCAGCATTATCCAAACTCCTCAACAGGAGATTCAGGGTAAAGCGGATATTAATCTAATATTAGTCCCAGCTTTTGAGTTGAGACAAGTTACACTAACGGTTTCACTAGCGAAATCATAGGAGGTTGAGAAATTATGGCACAACAAAGTGAATTCACTCGTGGCTATAATAGCTTCTCTGGTATCGACATCAAAGCTACTTTTGGTACTAAGGTAATTGGTACTCTACAAGGAATTAGCTATTCTGTCTCAAGAGAAAAAGCACCTATTTATACAATGGGAAGCGCAGACCCTAGAGCATTCGCTCGTGGTAAGCGTGGTATTGCTGGCTCAATGGTATTCATTCAATTTGATGCAGAGCCACTATTATGGGAATTAGCAAATCAAGATGATACGTCAAGACAATTATTCTTCTTGTCGGACATCGATGACTTACGTCCTGAATATGATTCTACCCAAGGCGAGAACATTAGTGTTTCTGACACTAGTGTTGTTGCTGGAGATGGCAGTGTTAATGCTCCTGGAAATGCTGTAGGCTTGCAAGAGTCTGAAATAACAACAGCAGGTTCAGATCAGAGAAAAGCACTACCATGGTATGCAGATCAAATTCCTCCGTTCGACGTTGTTCTTGCTGCTGCCAATGAATATGGTGCATTAGCTATCATGAAGATTCTTGGCGTAGAATTAATGAACAATGGATATGGTGTATCTGTAGATGATATCGTTTCAGAGCATAGTTTCACATACATTGCTCACGGTCTACTACCTTGGACTTCTCAAGGTAAGCACACAAGCATGCAGAACGTAAACCCATAATCTCACTTGCACTAGGTAAATCCTAGTCCTATCTCTGAGGTCTAAATATGACTAGATACAATAAAGAAAGTGGACACTTCGGCGGATTTGTTGATTCAGATGCTGCCGGTGGTGGGACCAGCCCTATGGTTGTTTCAAGTATGATGAACTACGGCAGTTACTCTGGAGCTGACATCAAAGTAATTGTACATTACCCTGAGGACAAGGCTGGGATTAGAGCAATTGAGAAACAAAAAGCAGAACTACAGAAACAAATCGAAAAGGAAAAGAAAGCACAAGCTATACTTGGCGGTAGTGATCTTGGTTATGAGATCGATCCCGAAGGTGATCTTGCTTTCTTGCAGAAAAGATATGATGATGCTGTTGTTAAAAGCACTGGCGCTTCATTCCAATATCAGAAGTTATTGTATGAAGAGATGTCAGAGCTTGATAAAAACTTACAGAAGATAAAAGAAGCACCAACCTCAAAAGTATTAGCAGAAATCCAAACCTTCTCATGGAGTGTCTTTCGAGAGAAAGATCCTGTGAGGAGCTTGGGTTCTGTGTATGCCAGAGGATTCACTAGAGGTGGTAGAACAATAAGTGGTTCTATGGTCTTCACTGTTTTCTATGAGCATGTATTACATGAAGTTCTTAAATTAAACTTAAGATATAAAAATACAGGAACAACGGACACTGATCCTTATTTAGCTACTACAATGATACCTGATCAACTACCTCCATTAGATATTACCTTGCTTTTTGCTAACGAATATGGTGCAATATCAACAATGAGTCTTTATGGGGTTGAATTTTTCAACGAAGGTGGTACATTCTCTATAGAGGATATTTATTCAGAGACTACAATGCAGTATGTAGCAAGGGACCTTGACCCAATGAGATCAGTAGCACAGAGAGAAATAGACAACCAAGGTGTATCAGAGGACTGGCAAGCGACAGCTTCTGACATGCTTCAAGAAAAACGATACGTTGAAAACGGTCATGTTTATAGAAGGAACCCATTTATCTAATGGCTATTCAAAATGAAAACGGTTCATATATAGGCTCACCTGAAATAGGTGATGTTGGATACGAGTATGACTATTACTCTGGTTCACAGGTAAATATTATGATCGGTGATGTATTGATTGATACTGCACAAAGAATACAATTCAATGTACAGCAATCTAAGACACCTATCTATGGCTATGCTAGCCAATACTATTCCTTTGTTTCAGACGGTAAGGTATTCGTGCAAGGCAATATTGTTATTAACTTTAAAGAGGCTGGTTATTTATTCTGGCCAATGCAAAGATTCTTGAGTAGAAAAGCTAAAGCTGGAGGAGAACTACCTCCTAACCAAACAAACACAACCCCTCGTTATCATGAGAGAAATGGTAATGTAAATAATAAGTTTACTTATAATGATGCTGATGGTGCAGATAGTAAGCTCCTGCAAATGGCTGAATATGGAAGAGCCGCTAATGGAGCAAGAACACAAAAAGCGAATGTAGAACAGATGATGCAGTGGTCAAACAAAAGACCTTTACCTGCTAAGTCACAATATAATAAGTTCGTTAAGAACTTAGGAAGTTTAGATGACAGTCAATTTGAAGACTGGTCTGAAACATTCCAAGACGTTATATGGTATGGCACAGATGCTAATCATCCAGATGAAAGAGATTCTTTCAATTCAAACAATCTCACTTTAGGTGATTTTTCTGAAAGCGATCCTGATTCTAAAGAGATGAACGATGTCATACTTACCCACCGAAGAGCCGATCAATACCCAGAGATAGACATCTGGATCACATATGGGAACACAAATAAGCGTTCCGCCAATTTCACAGTCAAGAAATTACTTGATGTATCTTTCACTTCTGTCCATCAGGACATAGGCCCCAATGGCCAACCAGTCGCAGAGGTATATCAGTTTATAGCAAAGAACGTAGTATAACCAAAACAAGGAGTTTTAAAATGAACGAAAAGAAGAAGCGTCTCCCTCTTAGGGGAAAGTTTGCCGACCAGGCTGCTGTTGCCGAACAACTGAAAGCAAAAGGTAGTGCAGATTTTGAAAGTGTATATGGCGCAAAAAACCCAGGTGCCTTCAGTATGTCTGAAGACATCAATGCAATGAATGGAGTAATTCACATGCCAGAAGAAACAAAAGACTTAACTGCTGCGCCTACTGGAGCTGCAACCACACCAACAGCTGCTGTAGCAGCACCAGCTAAGAGCAAAGCGGCAGCTGGATTCTCTATGCCTGATCCCAAAGCAGAGCTTCCTATGGACATGCCTGTGGCTAATATGGGTCCAGACAATGATCCATTGCCAGAGACAGAAGAAACTGAGGAAGAAGAAGTAGAACTTACACCAGAACAAAAGTGTCAGAAGCTATATGAATTTGTAGTTGATGTTACAGGTGTCTGTCCTCCAGTTGAAACTTTAATCCAATGGAAGAAAATGCATGGAGACTTATTCATGCTTCACATGGGAGAAAGAGTCTTTCTCTTCAGGTACTTAAAGAGACAAGAGAAGATTCAGATGGAAGCTAATCCTCAATATGAGCAGCTACCAGAACACAAGAGAGAAGAAGATATCTATCACAGATGTGTTCTATGGCCACAATCAGATCCAATCAAAGAATCATCTGATCCTGCTGGTATGATGGGAATGTTATCTAAACAAATCAAGATGCAGAGTATGTTCCTTGATGAGATGTATATTGCTCAACTAGTACTAAAAGTATAAGAGGTCTGTATGGCAGGTCTTACAACCTTATTAAACTCTATAGAAAAGAGAGATGTCGATCTTTATGCTGTCGAGCTTGGGGATCTAGAGATTGTATTTCGCCTACCTAATGTGAAACAGGCACAACAGTATCAACTATTAATAGCTATGTCAGATTTTCATTCAGAAAGAATGATGATCTATGAGCATGTCTTCCGCACTTGTGTAGAGGACAAGGCTATAGCTATCCATGATTCTGAGATGCATGCTGGTATTCCTGAATCATTAGCAAAAACTATTCTCTTCTTATCTGGCATGGACCAAAACTCCATGCCTTTTACAGAAGGAATGTTCAAAAGACTAAGGTCTTCTAATGACAGCAATATCAATTATATGAAACGTACCGTTTGTCAGGTCTTTTCTGGATATACATTCGAGCTATTAGACGCTCTAACATATGAACAATTAGTCAGTAATTTTATACAGGCCGAGAAAGTAATGTTAGAACGAGGTATAATGGAAACACCATTTAGTTTAATTGGTAAAGAGGAAACTCAGAAGCCAAAACAATACTCTGTGGAAGATTTAATTAGACAAGATTCTAATGCTCAGAATGAATTTGAGACAGATGGAGCTGATCCTGAATCTCAAGAGAAGAGAAGGATGCAAATGGAGATGAGAGAGAAAGCTAAGTCAAGAGCAAAGGAGCAAGAAGTCGCTCATCAAAGACGACACGGACGTTTCTAAGGAGAGTAAATGCCTGTTGATAATAACCGAATAACAGCTTCTGGCCCTCAGCAAGCTATGCCTGGAGAAGATAACTTCGGGCTTGTTGAAGCTGGAGTAGCAGCATCTGCTATTGCTGGTCTTGGTTTTATCCCCACAAAGACAGGTCGTGTCTGGGATCAATATTTAAATGTTATACGTGCTGTTGAATCTGGTTTTCCAGGTGGAGTAATGAAGACGTTCCGTCTATCAGAATACTTCTCTGTTCTTGAAAGCTGGGACAAAGGTAAAGTAGATGATTCTATCCTCAGAGAAGGTGGGCATTATGCTGACTATATGAGGACTACCTTTGGATCTACATCTTCTAGTATAAATGCAGAAAGAACTGGAGCTATCTTTGGTGATGTTTCTTCCGGCGGGAAAAAGATAGGACTAGCCCTAAATATAGAATCTGGAACCCAGAAGGGTTCTGGTATTGCAGACTACTATGCTAGGATACAAGGCACCAAACTCGGACGTGAAGACTCTCTCAGTGAATCAATTCTTAGATCTGATTACAAGAAACTAAATATAGATATACCTTTTAAAGATTGGAAGAAGTCACTAACTCCACTAGAGAAGAAGAGGCAGCTTCTATTAGGTGCTAGGTTTAGAGAAAATATAAATGTAATGGGAAAGAACATTTCCCTTTCTACTGGACAACAACGACTGTTAGCCAAAGCAGAAATAGGAAGTAAACTTCTTAGAGCTAAAGCTGCATCAACTGCAGGTAGATTAAATAACCTACTAACAAAACCTTTTGAAATCCCAGTCATTGGAGATGTACTCCATAAGATACCACTGATCAGAGATGCAGGTATTGATCCTGGTACCTCTACCCAGATGCTGGGCAGGTATGTAAAGAAAGGTATGATATTAGGTGCAGCCTATAAAGGTCTTTCTTATTATGACTATCTAAGATCAGAAGGAGATGCTTCTGCAGTTGCTATAGGTGGACTTAGTGGAGCTGCAGCTGGTGGCTTGTTGTTTAATAAGCCAGGAGTTAGGTTCAGTAAGATGGGTGCCGGTATAGGTGCAGCTGTAGGTTTATATACTGCTCTAGCTCCAAGGTTTGATGACGGTCTATTCCATGGAGTAGCATCTATGTTTACTGATGCTGCTGTAGGTAGAGCTGAAGTTTCAGAAGCTTTAGGTATTTCAGATTCCCTAAGGAATCAAGAAGAAGTGACTCCTGGTTTAGTGTCAGCTAAAACAGCAATTGGTTTTGCAGGTGTAGGTGCACTCACTGCTGGCTTTAGTCAGTATGGCAAGTTCTTGTATAAGGCTGGAAAAACAAAGATACAAGACGGAGGAGCCTTAGGAGAGATCTTTGATAACACACGTCACTCCATGCAAGAAGGATATGGTGACCTCTGGGAGACTGGAATAGGAAAGAAGATAGCTTCAACTAAACCAGGAAAGTATTTATCTAAGATTAAGAATCCATATGCTCTTGGTGCTATTGCAGGTCTTGCTGCTTGGACTGGAATCTCTTCAGGTTTAAGTCTGCTATCAGGAAATGTATCTGCTGCGATACCTGGACTTAATCTTTTAGGCACAGCAGACGATCCAGAACAATTAAAAAGAATGTATTCTGGTGAAGAAGATGTAGCTGTCAGAAAAGGTAGATGGTGGGAATTCGGTAGAAGCTCTGGCTATGAAGGTGGAAAGATAGAATACTATCGTCCTCATATGATTCATAGAATGAAAACTCGTGCATTCGAGAAGGGTCTTTATGGAAGTGAAGAAGAGAAGTGGGATCATGATCCATTACTAAATCCAATGAAAGCTTTGTTTGGGTCAGACGACTGGAAGTATCATTATGATGATAAGTATGCGAAGTCTAGACCAGCTCCTTTAACAAGTACATATGGAGATGACATTCCTTTTATAGGTTCACTCATCTCTGCTACTATTGGTAAGTTATTAAAACCAAGAAAGACTGTTAGAGAAGATGAATGGAATCTTGGTGGCGGCGAATACAAACATCTTGCTGACCCTCGTCCTGAAACAGAACCTGACTATGAACTTGGTGGCTTAAAGCCTGGTGCACCAGTTGCTCCTGACTCTGCTAGCCAGTTATTAAATGAGCTTAACTATAGAAGACGTGAAGCTGTTGGTCTTGTTGGATTCGCAGAAGGAGCTTTAGAAAAAGCATTCACTGGTAGAGAAGAAGCCTTCCAGAACAAAATAACTCTAGATACAATGGGTAAAGAGACTGGATCTGAATACTGGTTATGGAGTCACTTGAATGTCGGTGGAGCTATGGGTACGTCAGAGGTTGTTAGACGTTTTATTCCTCACACTAGAAGTTACTTGGATACATATAACCCACTAGAGAATGATATGCCTTCATGGATGCCTAATGATTATTTCATGGACCTGAAGCATGGCAATCCATTTGATAAGATTAAAGAAGCTGAAATTAGATTACCTGGAGAAGGTTATGCTGCTCTCAACCCAGATATGGCTGGAGTAGCTCCTGAAGATTATTCTATGATGCATCGCTTGAAGATCTTAGGTGATGTAGCTATGTGGTCCAAAGAGTATAAGAATACTCTGAGTCAAGCTAAAGCACAACGTGGTAATCTGTCTGAACGAGATAAACAACTATTAGATAGAATACAACAACAAGTAAAATCTAAGAAGATTAAGAAAGAGTTCCAAGAATATAACTATGATTCCTCTCAGCTGAAAAGTAGAAGAGCCACAATAACAGATATTATAAATCCAACTACAGTAAGAACTAAAGAACTTGGAGATATGAATGTTCAGCTACAGGGAATAGGAAAGATAGCTGACCAAGAAAAAGCAAGAAGATTTGCAGAAGACACACTCTTAGGACAAACAGTAGATCTAGTAACTCCTTCTCTTGATAGCAGAGGAATAGATTTAACTCGTTCTGGCGGTAGACAAAAAGCTGTAGCCATGGTCAGAGGTAATGATTATGGAGAGATGATGGTTAAAGAGGGTCTTGCAGAACACAAAGCTCTACAAGATGAGTTCAGACAGATAAGATTCTCTGGTGCAGAGAAAATGGCTGGACGTATATCTGAAAACATACTACATGGAATGGATTCTCCACTCGAGATGTTGACTCCTATGTCTCCTGCATCTAAGATGATTAGACAAAGAAGTGCTGTTGAGGACTATGTAAAGACACAGGCAATTGGTACTGGCAATGCATTCTGGGATAAACCTATAGAGAACTTCTTGTCTCCTGCTAAGGAGACTGCTGAATACTCTATGGGTGATAGTGAGATACCTAAAGCTGTACAGAAGAGAAGAGCAATAGATAACTATTTCGATATGTTGAAATGGGCTAAAGCTAAGAAGACTGGAGATCGAAGAGCTGAGATAGAGACTATGTTCGGAGCAGATGTATTTGCCTCTCCTCAGAATGTAATGAGAGCATTACCTCGTGCTGAAAGAGATTACTTTCAGGCTTTCTCAGATGCTAGATCAGATGAAGAAAGACAAGAAATACTTAGTCTTGTACCAGAGAATGCTAAAAGAATATATAAATCTGTATGGTTAAGACAGGAAGAGCAAACATCCAGAGCCAAGAAAGAAGCCAAGATAGCTCAACAGAAGGATGATCAGGTTCTAGCTGCAACTGCAAAAGCCCGTATCTCTGAAGGCTTTGAAATATCACCTGAACTAGAGAAGCAATGGATGTCCGAAACAGGAGGGAAGATTCCTTTTGATGATTGGATTAGACAAAAGAAAGCAAACCAATACTTTGCTACCCATTCTCTACCTGGAGCTGACTGGTTAGGATGGCACCCATCTGTCGATATGGATGACGTCAAACTCAAGTATGTTCAGAACGCCGGATTAGACCATCATGATTTTGACCTATGGGGAGATAGATTAAAATCACTCGCTCGTAAGCCATACATTTCTGATGAACTAGTAGCAGAACTTGACAATGCTGGTAATTTAAACAATGATGAACATATGGAACTTGCTTCTCGTGCCACAGCAAATATCTTTTCTGATGGAAGTGTAGCAGGACAATCAAGCTCAAGAAGAATTGATGCAGACATTGACTCATCGTATAATATAGAAATAAAAGATAGTAGGACCAACATGATTGGTGAAGCTTACAGATCTATGGGAGTAGGATAATGGTAGATAATAGAGAAGAACGGTCAGCCTTATGGTCTACTAGTGCATGGGGATCATTAATGGGTGGAGCAGGTTATGGAGTATACAAATCATACCCAGAACTAAAGAGTGCTATACTCACAGGTAATAGAGACATTACTTCTGAGACTGTAAAAAGACTAGAGGGTATCGGTTCTTTCAATGTCAATCCTAGATTACAAAGGAATATCAACAACATAGACGGTTTTATGCTTCAAGGTTTATCGGACACTAGTGGTGGTAGAATACAAAATGATATAGCTAATGCTACTTATCGTTCTATTCTCGCCGGCGGACAAATGGATCATGCTGATGCTAGTGTTATGAAGGCTCTTGTTCTTTCACAAGGTTCAGCTGAAGATGCATATGGTGTTGCCACAGGTGCTATAAGAAAAGCTGGAGGAGCAGAAGATATGTTTGCTTCTTCTATGCAAAACCTGGGAGATGCAGGATACTACGACAAAGAACGTATGGCTGAATTCTCTAATGCAGTAATGCCAAATGAAGATGACATGAAGTTCTCTGCCAAGCCTAGACAGAGCTATACTATGAGACAGCTTAGAACTGAACTAGGTGACGAGGCATACGACAATGCAATGGACTTCGGTCAGAGATTAAATAAATCTACTGGTGGCGAATTAAACTTTAATACATTTAATATTATAGATGATGTGGTTGATGGCAAACAAGTAAGAACCCCAGTCATGTCTGGTCGCATTGGACCACAACAAGTATCTATACCTCTCTTAGATACAGGTGTTACATATGGTGGAGAGAATCTAACTTCTAGGTATTTAACTAGAGAGTCTTTTAATGCAACTGATGATAACTTAGAATTCGTTGACAGATACGTAGCACAGATAGAAGGGGCTACAGGCAAGCACTCTTCTGTCCCAGGTATGAATGATGCAGTAAGAGGTGTAGACAGAGATCTACTAGACATAACTAAGAGTGAACAATCTAGAGCTATGTCACAAGCAGTGTGGACTCTACCAGAAGAAGTAGCTAGCTCTGGTGATCTAGCAACAAATAGATTGACAAGAATGCAAACAGTATGGACAGGTGAAGGAGATCTATCTGAAGATATGGTAGGAGATATGATATCTAAAGGAAGAAACGTATTTCCTTATGGTAGTCCAGATACTGTTGCTAAAGGTACTATGATGACTTCGGATATTGCTGTAGATCTATTCGGCCATCAAGGCCGTCTAATGTCTCCAGACAAAAGACCTACTCAGTTCTTTAAAGAGTGGGGTGTCACAGCTGAGTCTAAGAATATAGCTGCAGGTATGGATGGTACCTTTGCTGGTGAGTTTGGAAACTATTATGATCGTCTAGATAGAAAGACACAGGGACTAGAATATAAAAACATAGTCTATGGTGGTCTGGATGCCGCAGACGAAAAAGCCTTTAGTTCTCCACAGTTGACTACCTTTTATGCTAAACCAGAATCATTAGAATCAGGCAACTTAGCAAATGCAATGTTTGAAGAAGAGATGCTTATCTCTGAAAAGGCTACCAGAATGATGGAGCACGAGAGAATTGTTCAAAAGAAAATAATACTAGATAACTCCAGTGAGATAAACAAGTCACTTATGGGTGCTGCCAGAGGCAAAAGTCTAGGAGAAGTATTCACTTTAGATAACACTATAGATAACGGTCAGTTCTTAGGGATCGAAAGAGGCAGTGGTAAGGAGTTATTCAGTAGTGCTGAGAATGGTATTGGTAGAGTTGACGTCCTTGGTGGCCAGATGACTGGTGCCAATGAGATGACTATCTTCCAAAGAGAACGTCAAGTACTCGAAGGAAACGAATGGTGGAAGTTCTTTAGTGAAGATGTTAAATTTATGGGCCGTCAAAGAAGTGATGCTGAGATGATGGAAGTAATGAATCTTGCTGGTATCAATAAGAACCGAATTGCAGGACAGGACATAGAAGCTATTGTTAATGGTAAGCTTGTTCAGAGAAACAAGATGGCTATGATGGAACAACAGACAGAAGCTCTCTCTATGATTGCGGCGGATAAACTAACAAGAGGAGAACTCAATGACAGGAATGCTAGACTAGCAGAACAATTGCTTAAGAATCCATCTCGTAAACTTGGAGTTAGTAGACTAAGCAAATTAAATGATATTGCTGCTGCTGAACTAAAGATACAAACAGACATGGTTGGTATTGCAAATAAACTAGGTTTCAGTGAAGAAGAGCTTGGACTTACGTTTGGAATGGTTGACTCTGAGAGAGCTAGTGCTCTCGGCATAGAGAATGCTGTTGATCAATCAAAAGGTGTTATAGGTTTATCTAAGATGAGGCTAGGAGATAAAGCTTATGGTGGAGGTTCAGGTAACCTTGGTTCCATGGAGGCTACTGGTTTTAGATCACTAGCAATGAAGGGTGACGAAGGTCAGATGTTTGCAGCTGAACTATCAGGAAGAAGGATGGGTAAGGTTGGACTCCAGGAAGTAGACAAGATGACTGCTAGTATGATTGGTACTACTCCTCTTAAAGAAAAAGCTAGATTAGCTATGGATAAGATTCCTACAGACAAGCTGAAGCTAGGTCAGATGACAGAGAAGAATATGATTACCGATCAAGGTAGATATGTTGATATAGGAAGAAAGCTAGATGCTTTCGGAGGTTCGTCTAAGATCTATGTCCCTGGAAAGAATGAAGAATTCATGAAAAGGAAACTTGTTAATAGTGGAAAACTTATTGACTCACCTATATCAAAAGATCTTGGTCTACTAAGAAAGATGATTGCTAGTGGAGCTTCTGATAAAGAACTAGAACCTATTGCAAAGAGACTAAGAAACAGTGCTTTCCAAGAGTCAGAATCAATTGCTGCCGGCGGCGGTAAGATACTAGGATCTAAATACTTAACTGGTATCAGACAGACAGCTAAAGAATCAGGAGATAATACATTTAGAATCTCACAGAAGTCTGGTCTAGATATGTTTGGTGACTTATACGACAGAGCAAAGACTGACAAAGAGAAAAAGTTTATAGATGAACAGAAGAACCTGTTCTTGAAAGGTAAAACATTACAAGGTGGTTCTTGGAGACATCCTACTACAGGTCCGGAATCATTCCAGTTTGTTAACTATCGTATGGATGAGAGTCTGTCTGATGGAGTTATGTCTGTTCCTATGAAGAGAGCTAAGCTGAAGATAGATGGACAGAAAAGTAAAACAGTAGATGTCTCTCAGATGACAGGTATGAAAGGTGACTTTGACCGTGACCAATTCAACATAGCTGCAATTACTAACAGAGATACTGCTGATCGTGTATCTAAGAAAATGACCAAAGAAATTGGAGACGACTATACTAAATATGCATTCAATCATTATGCAATGAAAGGTATGATGGGCGATGCCAAAAATAATATCCCTAATGCTTTCTCTAAAGATGGTTATGTAGGTGCTATGAAGTCTGGTATGCGAGATCTTACAACAGCTAAGATTGCAACACCACAGGTGAATGT
>Ga0233415_10000159_pt1 | contig 33162 bp, 39 predicted proteins | sample Na_anoxic_12_MG_FD_188631 | JGI IMG/M metagenome (GOLD analysis project Ga0233415, IMG submission 188631) | Seawater microbial communities from Saanich Inlet, British Columbia, Canada - Na_anoxic_12_MG | ecosystem: Environmental > Aquatic > Marine > Inlet | place: Canada: British Columbia...
AGTACTTTGTATACAGATACTAGTGGTACTTATGAAGATGGGACTCAGCCTGAAAATACTTTTGAAAATACTTTTATTTTTAATATACAGCAAGATTATTCAAGTGTTTACGAATTATCTATAAGTTCTGAATTTATAAATGCAGTAAGTGAATTTGTAGCTATCCAAGACTCAAGTTGTTTTGATGATTGTACAGCTAATTGTAGCTCTGGAAGTAGTCAAACTGATGTTTTTAATTGTGGTATTTCCGCAAAAAATGGTTGGAAACATGTAGGTTTTGGATTTACAGGTTCGCCACAGGGAATAATAATAGAGTCAGCACAAGGTAGTGATGAAATTAGTTTTGTTTTACCAGCAATTCAATTTGAAGAATATGACCCAACACAAAACCCTCCTGGAACAGGAATATATGCTTACGAATATTTATCTTCAATAGACTCGGTAGGTTTATATTCTAAAGATGAATCAAAACAAAGTTTACATAGTAATAGAGATTATGAGGTGGCTATAGTTTACATGGATGATTATGGTAGAAGTAGTACTGCGTTAGTAGATACTTCCAATACTGTTTTTATTCCTTGCGAAAAATCTATAACTAAAAATAATATTAGAGTACAATTAAACAGTTATCCTCCATATTGGGCTACTAAATATAAATTTGTAATTAAAGAATCTAAAGGTCTTTATAGAACTGTTTATTCAAATGTATTTTTTCAAGAAGAATCCACAGGTATTTATTACTTTAAATTAGAAGGAGACAACAGAGATAAAGTAGAGGATAATAGTATTTTACACGTAAAAAAAGATACAAGTGGAGCTGTATTAAATTGTGCTAAAACAAAAGTATTAGGTTTTGGTGTTGAGGTTGATGATTTTCTTTGTGATAAAAACGCAGATGGAGAGGTTTTAGATACTTCTCAACCATGTGGTCAATTTTCAGGTACTTATATGCAACTAAAGCCAAGTGGGTTTGTTGCTTCAGCACCTGAAAATGCTTTTATACAAGCTGATGGAAGTTGTGGTGATGGTAATTATTGTGAAGCTATTGCTGATGTAAGTATTCCAAATCCTGATTATGATCCAAATGCTCCTTTATGCCCAACTCCAGGGTCTGTAAATACTGAGTTTATTCCTGCTGACATTCCTGCAGGTAGTATTATAAATATAAAATTACGCACAAATAGAAGAAGTAACAACTTTACAAATTGTGACGCTATTTATTATGATTATGATAAACGATTTGTTGCTAATAATGATTATAGAAGTTTATATGATTTTGTTATAGGAGACAATATAAATTTGGCTAATGGAGTATCTAGTGGTGACAGAGAAAATACTATTGTTTTTGTAGAAAATTTAATTGATTGGCCAAATCAAAATAGAGGAGGAGGAAGTCCTGACAGTAATCCTCCAGGTGGTGTAGGTAGAAACGGAACTACTTTTATATATTTTCAAGAAGACACTTGCAATAACCCAACCACAACGCCAGGAGCTAGTTATAACGGAAAACAATATCTTACTATTCAAACAGGAACTCCAAAATGTGGAGGAATTGGTCCTAGATATTCATACGCTGAGGTTATAGTAGATATTCAAAGAGCGCCATCATTAATGGTTTTTGAAACAGACCCATTAGAAGCAAATGATGAATTGTATTATGAAAACGAACAAACATTTGATATTGAAAACGGATTTCATTTATCAGGAGATGCAGGTGCTGACCAAAATCAAACTGCAACGCTTCCTGCAATTATAGATTTAAGTTTTTTTAATTGCTATACATTTGGAAATGGAGTAGAAAGTATGGCTATTTTAGATGCATTAACTTCTCCTACATTAAATTTAGGAGAAAAAGTTACTTCAGTTTCTGAGGAAGAATTTAAAGAAGCTCATAGGTTTTCAGATGTAACATATAGTGGTGTATTTAATCAAGAGACAAACTTAAACAAGTTAAATCAATTTAATTTGTCTTTAACTAATTTTAAAACACTTGAAGCATCTTATGGCGCTATAAGAAAAATGCACTCAAGACAAACAGATATATTAATACTTCAAGAAGATAAAATATCTTATTTACAAGTAGGTAAGAACTTATTATCTGATGCTGCTGCAGGTGGAGCTATTACTTCAGTACCTGAAGTATTAGGTAAGCAGATAGCAAGAATTGAAGAATATGGAATTAGTAATAATCCTGAAAGCTTTACAGCTTATGGATATGATATTTTCTTTACTGATGCTAAACGAAATGCTGTTTTACAGATTAAAGGAGGAAGCGCTCAAGCAGATAGACTTAGTGTTATATCTGAAGTAGGAATGAGGTCTTGGTTTAGAGATTTATTTAGAGAGTCTTTTGAAACTCAAAAATTAGGAGGTTTTGATCCTTATATGAACGAGTATGTTTTAGGTTCTAGTAATGTAACTATACCTCAACCTTTAGATGAAAGAGAATGTGGATTTGTTTTAGAAATGAATGAATTAAGCTCTAGTTATTCTTTTATGTTAGATTTAACTAGTATCATAGGAGATGTTCAATTTGACTATAATGTTACAGAAGGAAGTTTAAATATATTAGTAGAATGGAATAATAATGCTGTTATTGCTGACCTTGTAACAGGTACAGGGAATGTATCTTTTAATAAATCTGAATCTTTTCCTACTCAAGCAAAGGTTACATTGTTTCCTAATACAGGTGATAAACCTAGTTTTACATTAAATTTAAACTGTCCTGTAGGAGATGAATTAACAGTAAAAGAAATAGTTATAAACTTTAATGGAGATGTTAGCTTAACTACTACTTGCAGATATAGATGGCAGCTTTCAAATACTTTAAGTCCTTATAGTACAAATTTAGTTACTTTAGATTCAGATGGTGTATCTTTATTTACAGAACAAACAGGTACTAGCTCTTTTGGTACGATACCTGCGTTGGGTTCTACTGTTATTATGCAGAATAGACAAAATCCAGGACAAACATTTGAGTTTGATGCTAATTCAGATAAATTCAAATATCTAACTACTAATGTAGATTATGACGAAGTAGATTTAAACACATTAATACCTTTATTAAATACAGCAACACCTATAACAGGAAGTTTCCCTGAATATCAAGCTAGTTTTACATATAGCACACAAGCTACTTATATGTATTTAGTTTGGGATTTAAGAGAGTCAGATTTATTACAATTTTGTTATGACTCATCTACTCCTGAAGAAGCTTGTTGTGAATGCGATTAAACTTAAAATTAAATTATGGCAACTATTGTAGATAAATATATAGATTCATCAAGTTTTGAAACAGCAAGCGCTGTGTTTGATGATGTTCATTTAACAATAAAATCTGTTGATGGTGTATATCAGCATAACAACCAATATAGAATTCAGTTAAACGGTTTATTAGGGCCTTTATTTAATTGTGAAATATGTGGTATTCCTTGTGGAGAAAACATAACGCCTCCTGGAGGTGGCCCTGGGTTATATCAATTAGAGTTTTCAGCAGGAGGAACTCAAGCAGATGTGGGGGCTATAGTTATTTATTTTAATCCTCAGACTATTCCTGATGGAATTAGAGTGTTATATGATGGTGTATATTATAATAGATTGTCAGTTCCTGCAACCCCTGCTTATGTAGCTCCAGCCTCTTATCCTCAACCTGCAGATCCTGGTGGAAACAGACAGAGTACAAGTGGTGTAGCAGATGCATTTACTATAATAGGTAGTCCTACATACGCAACATCAAGTAATTGTCCTAATATATTTAATGCTCCTACTACTGATCCTATTACTGATTTTTATGATGGATATAGTGGTACTGATTGGAATGTTGGTTCTCCTCCAACTCAATCCACAACAATAAATACTGGTGATTTAGTTTATGGAGGCAGAGAGGTATATAGTACATTGGTAGTGCCAAAGCCAAATGCAAGTCCTGCTATTGTTACAATACAAGTATTAGGACCTTGTGATAGTACAGGGTGGAATATAAAGGTGAATTGCGCAGAACCTTTGCCTTCTTTTAGCGCTCAAGCTATAGGAAGCAGTACATCATGTGGTACAACTACAGTAACATTATATTTTGCTAGATTTCAAGGAGATACAACTAGTAGTTATCCTCAGTCTAATGCTCCTGTTTTTTTAGATGCTAATGGCGCTAGTCGTGTTGCAGACCAAAATTATTTAATGGATAACAATCAGGTAATAACAGTAACAAACGGTGTGGTTTCAAATACTCAATCGTGTACATAAAATAATATAAATGACATTAAATATACCAACATATACATTAACATTTAGTGAATCAGTAAAAGGATGGCCTTCTTTTTATAGCTACAAACCTGAGTTTATATTAGGTATGAATCAATACTTATATACTTTTAAAAATGGTAAGTTATTCAGGCACAATACTAATCCTATTAGAAATCAATATTATGGAGTAAATTATACATCTACAATAACAAGTGTTTTTAATCAAGAGCCTACTAAGGTAAAAGTATTTAAAACAATTGAACTAGAGAGTGATGATTCGTGGGATTGTCAAATAACAACAGATTTAGGTGCAGGAACTATAGACCAATCATATTTTGAGCAAAAAGAAGGTGCTTGGTTTTCTTTTATTAGAAGAATAACAGGTAGTCAAGACTTTTCTTTAAGGTCAACACAGGGTATAGGTACTTTTCTTTTAGCGACAGGTGTATCTCCTGATCCAATAACATTAGATTTTAGTGTGTCTATAAGCAATATAATTAACTATGGAGATGAAGTTTTTTATAGTGATGGAACTACTACTGATAAAATAGGTTTAATAACAGCTATAGGAGAAGGCAGAAAGTCTATTACAATCGATAGCACTTCTTTTACACCTGTGGGTTCAAGTGTTCCAGCAGGAGCATATATATTCACTTCAAAAAACAGTATAGCAGAATCTTACGGAACAACAGGTTACTATATGGAGTTTAAATTAACCAATGACAATCAGGATGCAGTTGAATTATTTACTGTTGACTCTGACGTCTTTCAAAGTTATCCATAGATTTTTGTATCTTTGCGTTAATGAAATTTAATATAAGAAAATTAAACGATTCGGATTACGAATTGATTTTAAGAAAATGGTGGAAAGATTGGAGATGGACACCACCTTCAAAAGATTTTTTACCAGAGGATGGTGAAGGAGGATTTATTGTTTATGACAAAGATATTCCTGTATGTGCAGGTTATATATATATAACTAATTCGTCAGTAGGTTGGTGTGATTGGATTATATCTAACTTTGAATATAAACATAAGCAAAAAAGAAAAAAGGCTATAATAGAGCTTGTAAGGGTATTAACAGAGTCATTAAAGCTATCAGGATGTAAATATTCATACGCTTTAATAAAATCTGAATCATTAATAAAACATTACGAAAGTAATGGTTATATACAAGGAGATAGTTATAATAAAGAAATGATAAAAAAATTATAGTATGGCAGCATTTACAACAATAGCAATGGCAACAGTTGCAGTGGGTTCATCTGTATATAAAGGAGTACAAGCTTCGAATGCCGCAAGTGCAGCTTCTCGTAAATCAGGACAGTTAGCTTTAGAACAACAAAAACTAGAAAGAGAATCAGTTGCTCGGTTAGAAGCTAATTATTATGATGCTGTGAGAGCTACCACTGATATATATGATAAGCAACTACAACTTTCTAATGTTCAGGGTAGTCAGATTTTAGAAGCAGCTCAAGAGGGAGACCAACGAGGTGTAGCAGCAACGGCAGGTAAAGTAAAATTAGCTCAAGATATAGCTTCAGGTCAAGTTGCCGATAAAATGGCTCAGCAAAAACTAGATATAGATTTAAAGCGTGCTGAAGCTTCAGAGAAAGATGCTTCAGAAATAGCAGCTATGTTTGATGATAGAGCAGCAGCAGCAGGATTACAATCTATGGCATTAGCTCAGCAAGCAGAAGATTTAAAAGGAGAAGCAACAGGTGCGTTTATGGATGCAGGGGTAGCGGCTTTAAAGTATGGCGTAGGAGCTTTTGGAAATAATAAGCCTAAAAAAGACCTTATTAATGATTATGTAGACAAAGGATATAGTTTAGAAGATGCTAATAGAATGGTTGATTCATTAGGTTTTACTAAAAGAAAACAATATAGACAATTTGATAGAAATTCAATAGGTCAACCAAGCAGTTCTATGACAGGTGGAGTTAGTGTTGACACAAGCACCACTCCTAGTGTTTCAGTAGAAGAATTTGGGGATTCTCTTCAACGTGTAAATGCGTTTAATAATAAACCTGAAGTTCCTGTTGATGATAGTGTACAAGTTGCGATAAATGCTGCTGCAGAAAAAATGTTAAAAGAACAGCAAGGTTCAAATGGTTTTTTAAGTGGGCCATTTTCAAGTGATTTTATGAATATATTCAATAGTGGACTAGGAAAAATAGCATAGTTAAATGGGAAATAAATTAGATTCAATAAGATATGCATTAGGTCAAGGCCTTACAGGTGTAGCAAAGCCAACAAAAACTTTAGAGGCTGTTGATAATTTTGTAGAGGATGTAGAAGCTTGGAAAAAAAACATAGACGATCAACGTCTTAAGTTAAAAACTGATACTGAAACAAAAGTAAGAGAAGCTGAAAAAGAAGCTTATGCTAATTTACCTAATACTAAGACAGAAAGAGACCTTGTAATACAAGGTCTAGCTAATTATAAGGATATGCTTTATAATAATATGTCTATGGTTCAGAATGGTGTTTTAAAACCAGAAGATAATCTTATATTTCAGGAAAACGGAAAGCAATCATTTGAAATAGCTGCTGATTTAATAAATAACTATAGCACTAGAAAAGAACAAGCCATGAAAGAGGCTAGTGGATATTATGATGATGAAGGAAATTTTGTAGAACCTACAGCAGGAGATTATCAAGCTGCTCTTCAACGAATAAATGATGAGTTTATGATTCCAGGGGGACAGGAATTTAAATTTATGAGCAATGGAATGGGTAATATTACTATGTTCAAAACTAAAATTGATGAAGAAACAAAAACAAAAGTTTTAGATTTAGATGCTGACGGAAATCCAATTCCAATAGAGGGTCTGTCTAACGTTCCTATGTTAGCTTATCAAAACAACAGAAATGGTAAAGCACCTATGTTCATTCTTGCTAATGAGGTTACTAAGTTCACAAGAAACGATGGTCTTTTAGCTACTTCTTATCAGGAGCTGATTGATGTTGAAGGCATGGTGGGTGGTGTTAAGGATAATATGAGTCAAAGCCCAGGGTTTCAGGAGTCAGTAAAACAAGCATCAAGTTCTCTTACTAATACTGTTCCTAAAGTTGTTAGTATGTTAGCAGACAATGGACCTGATGCACAACAAACAACAACATTGACTCCTTCAGAATGGGATGCTTTATCTGATGCACAAAAAAACGAAACTATATCTTTTGAATATACTGATTTTGATGGTTCAACTAAAAAAGGAGTTAAAAGTAAATATCTACAGGTTAAGCTTGCTACTAATAATTCAATGGTCGCTGTACTAAGTGACCGAGATCAATTGGCAGCAGAACAAATAGCACAGACAGCTCTTATATCTTCATTAGAGCAAACCATAGACCCAGGAGTAAAGGTTGGAGATTTCCCTCCACAGAGAGATAATGCCTCAGATATTGCGGTAAAAGAATTAAAGAAGGAAAAAGTAGGTCGAGTTGAATTTAGTAAAAGACTAGCTATGGGTGGTGAAGAAGCAGATAAAGCGCTAGAAGAAATGAATCAAAGTGGATTGTATACTCTTGAAAAAGGATATAATCAAATTTTAAGTAAGTCAGCCGTTCAGGAAATAACTATAGATGGTGATAAAAGAATGGCAGAAGTATATAGAGTTCAAACTCCCAGTGGGCCTAGAGACACTTATGTTTATCACACAACAAAAGATGGAGAAAATATACCTTTAAGAGACCGAACTAGACAGACTCTAGCAATAATGATGACAAATCCTACAGAAACAAAAGATTTGTTTGACACTTACATAGGTGAAGGTAATAAATTTGAAGAAAACTACAAAGTAGAAAATTTCAGAAAAAGAGATAAAGTTAGTTCTGTTAATGTTCGATTAAGCTTAGATACTACAACAGGTGGAACAGGACAAAAAAAATCAACTTTAGGAGATGATATTGCTATAGCTTCAGATGCAGCCTATGGTGCGCAAACTATTGGTTCAGATAATGCAGTTTTGGCTTCAGGTATACAAAGCTCACTTCAACAAGCTTTATTAAATAGTGGTCAAAGCATGCAGTCTGCTCCAAAAGTAACAAACGATGGAAGTACTATTAAAATTACAGCCGTAAATTCTGATGGTAAAAATATTACTATTTCTGGTAAAGTTGATAATGAATTTGGTATAGACGCAAGTACAATTGAAACTCAGGCAAAAGCTTTAGTTACAGAGTTTTTATCTAATATAAATTCAGACCAAAACTACTCATCAAGAAGAGGTAAGTATGATTAAAAATAAAATAAATGGAAGAATTATACAATAAGCTTTTTGAAGCAGGTGAGTACACTAAATCATTTGATGAGTTTGTACAGCAATATGGAGATGCTGAGAAATCAAAAAAGCTTTTTGATGGATTAAGTGAGGCAGGAGACTACACAAAATCTTTTGATGAATTCAAATCTCAATATGGATTTGCTGAAAAAAAAAATCAAGTCGGTACTCCTTCCACTTCAGAAGAGGGCGTTACGGAATCCACTACAGAAATCAAGCAACCAACAATACCTGGCTCTTCGGATTCTTCCGAAAATATTCCTGATGTAGAGCCTACTGAAACTCAAGAAGAGTTTGATATTTTTTCTGATGAAGGTCAGTCTATTATTGAAGAAAGCACTAATAACACAAAATTATTAGATTCTGTAGGCTTCAAACCTTCTGATCCTGAGTTAGTATCTATACAAGTAGAAGGTGTTCCTAAGCCAGAGTCTACATATAATTTTATTGAAGATGGCAAAGAGGTTAGTAAAAAAGCTTCAGAAATAGATTCTAAAGTTTTAGATGCTATTAAAATTTACGAAAAGGCAAATAAAAAAATAGATCCTGAAAACTATTTAGATGTAAAACTTAATGATGATGACTATGATAACATAGATAATGTAGGTATAGATGCTTTAATAAATAACAATATAAGCAACGAAGAGTTTTTAAAATGGGAAAAGAAAAATACTAGGCAAGAAAATTCTGCATATAAGTTTTTTAAAACCTTATTAACTAGTGATGAAGGCGATGAATATGAGAAAGAAAAAAGAGCTTTTGAAAAAATACAATCTTTTAAAGCTTATAAATTAAATAGAGTTACAGACCAGTTGTCTAGAGTGCAAGCTGCAATAAAAATTACCACCAATCCTGAAGAAATAAAAGAATTAAAAAAACAAGAGAAACAGCTAACAGGTGATTTCTATAAAGGGCTAAACGGTATTCAAGAAACAATTAAGTCTTTTCCTAAATACAAACAGTATTCTGAAGATGAAGACTTAAGAAGACGAAAAGAATTCTATAATGCTGTAAAACAAGGAGGAGGAAAAGAGTTAACTGAAGGCAACCAGGAGTTAGAAAAAATAGCTACGATGGCTGCTGTAGATTTTGCAACTGGATTTTTCTCAGCTATCCCTGGTATAATTGACCAAAGATTATCTGCCGCAGGATATGATGAAAAAGGATTACTAGCAGGATTGTCTGAAATGTTTACAGACAGTGCTAAACATCTAGAAACAGAAATAGGTCCAGTAAAAAGAAGTGGATTTATAGAAGGAAAACCTGTTATTTATAGAGGTGAAAAATATATTGTAGATACCAATGGGACTGTATTTGATTCTCATAATATCCGAATGGATGGTATTATAAGTAAAGAGGATATAAGAAGTATACAGGAAAGATCTAAAACAGTTTCAAATACAGAAATGAATTTTACAGGAGGTACTGTTGTTCAGGGTCTTACAAGTACTCTTATGAATTTATACGGATTGATTAGAACAGGGGGAAAAGTAAATAAAGCCATGGGCCTTGAAAAATATATGAAAGCAGGTACTGCAGGTAAACTAGGTATGGGTATTTCTTCATTTGCTAGCTCTGTAACAGGGAATGTGGATGATATAAGGTCTCAGCTTATGGCTAGTGGAATGTCAGAAAAAGAAGCTATGGGTATTGCTGTAAATGCAGGTCAGGCTATAGCTACTTTGGATGGAATATTTTCAGGTTTAGCAGGTAGTAACCAAAAGCTTTTAACAGGATTCCAAGGTATTAAAGAACAAATAAAAAATTTAGCTTTAAAAAAAGGTAGCAGTAAATTTACTAGACAGCAATTTTTAGACAAAGGAAAAGATTTACTTAAGGAAAATGCAAAAGAGCTAGGAATAGAAGAACTTCCTGTTTTATTTTCAGAAAGAGGTATAAACTACTTAGTAAACGAAACAATAGGAAAACAAGTTCTTAATCAAAAAGTTACTTTAGCAGATGGTATTGAAACAGCTGTAATGACTATAGGAGCAACATCTACATTAGGTTCTAAGAAACTTTTAAGTGGAAACAAAAGAGCTGACTTAGTACGAGTATTAGCAAATGATGTAGAGAATCTTCAGGAGACTTTAGATGTGTTAGTAAAAGAAGGTTCTTTAAGTAAGAAAGAAGCTATGAATGCATATACAGAAATATATAATATGCAAACTGCTGTAAATAAAACAAAAGGAACTATTTTAGTTTCTACAAATATGGAGGAAGCTTCAGACTTACTTACTCAAAGACAAAATCTAATAAGTCAAAAAGAAGGACTAGAAGGTCCAGGTAAAAGAGATATTGATTCTAGAATAGCTGATGTAGATGCACAACTAGATGCTCTTTACGAAAAAGATAAAATAGAAGCTAAAGCAATTATAAAAAGCGAGCAGGAAGGAGAAGTTAAAGTTACAGTTACAGATACAGAAGTTTTAGAAGCTTTAAAAGCCGAAGGAATCGAATCTCCTACTGAACAACAGAAAATAAAAAAATCAGATGAACTTTTAAAAATAAAACAAGATGCCATTTCAAAGCCAAGCACAGAGGAGAAAGTGTTACAAGATGATGCAGGAAGCGAAAAAGAGGGGGGAGACTCCCAAGTGGAACTGCGACAAGTGGGAGAAGGAGACGTTGAGTCAGACACTACCCAAACGAAAGAAGAAGAAAGTGAAACGGAAACCGATACAACTAGCGACACGATTACGCAGACAGATACTGAACAAGTAATAGATCCTTCTGCTGTAATGTGGAAAGATGATTTATCTGGATTTGTGAGAATGGAGGATGGATCATATACTGATGGAGACCAAATATATGAAAACCTAGAAGAGTTAAGAAAAGCGGCTGAGTCAGAAGGAACTGAACTAATAGACATGCCTTCAAAGAGGGAGAATGAGTTTAGGACTAGCGAGGCTGTTATAGAGTTAGAAAATGAAATTAAAAAATCTCAACCTGCTCCTGTAGAGCAAGATATGAGTGTGAACAAAGAAAGAGTAGACTCTATTGTTGATGGTATTGTTGAGAAAACAAAAAGCCGAAACGTAGGAGAAAGCACTAACCCTCAAAAAGTTGCAGATAATGCAATAGAATATTTAAAAGGTTCTAAACTATTTGAACAAGCAACAGATACAGAAAGAGAAACTATACTTAGAGATGTTAGTAAAAAACTAGGAGTAGAAATTAAAGCTCCTACTGCTAAGAAACTTTTAGGTATAAAAAGAATGGGCAAGCCTACTACAATAAAAGTAAAAAGTGACTATGCTGCTCTTAAAAAAGATCTTCGTAAAGAACAAAAAATAGCTAGAGACGCTAAGAACGATGTAAACAAAAGAAGAAAAGGTTTACAAGGAGCTATTGATGCAGTTCTAAAAGCAGGTAATATAACTACTAAGAAAGCTAACTCACTACTTAAGAAAGTAAGCAACGTAAATTTATACAATGCTAAAAAGGTTCAAGATGTAATTGACTTTACTGAAAAAGCTATGAATGATGCTGAATATTCTAGCAAATTAGATAAAGCAAACAAACTTCAAAAAGTAATAAAGAAAAAACTAAAAGGAAAAGAAGCAGGTCTTTCTGATGCAGCTAAGGAATTTGTAAAAGTAAATCCAAGTAATGTATCAGATATTGATAATTACTTAGAAAAAGCAGAAGCTGTAAGCAAAGGACTTCAGCCAACTAGAAAACCTTCTAAGGGAGATTTAAAAGTAACCAAGCCTTTTGATATTAAAAAGATAACAGAGTACTCTAAAAAAGAAGTAGAGGCAGAGGCTATAAGAAACTACGAGCTTGCTAAAGAATCATTTCAACAGTTAACAGGCACAGAGGCAGGGGATTTAACACTAGAAGAGATTAGAGAGGCTTTAAACGAAGTGGAAGGAAAAACAATGACTCCTGAAGCTAAAAAAGAGTTAGAAAATAAAAAGAAGAAAATTATAGATAAAGCTGTTAATAATGCTTTTAAAAATACCAAAATTAATATTAAAGGCGCTATAGAGTCAGGCGACATAAAAGTTACCAAAGCACAAAAAACTTTGATTGATAATTTTTTAAACATGGACTTGAGCATAATGTCTACTGAATCCAAAATGAAAGCTCTTGATGCGATTGTAAACTTTGAATTAAATCAATCTACAGGCGGAATGCAGGCAGCTATTGATAGGCAAGTTGGAAACGTAGAAATGGCTCGAGTTCAAGACAAAAACATAAAGTCTAGCGATAAAAGCAGAGGCTTAGGTAGGCTTTGGAATAAATATATATCGACATTGCCAAATGCTTTTGAGCTTGTGTTTCAATCTCAACAAAAAGCACGAGCTGTAATGAAAGCAATGGGGATTGATGGCGTTATAAACGGTTCGGCTAAAGCACAAACTGAAGCATCAAATGTAGAGAATGATTACGCCAACGCTTTTGCTAAAAAGAAAATGCAACAGGGTATTTACTTTGATGTATCAAACGATATGCAAAGAGGCATACTAGGTGAGATTAGAAGATTTACTCCAGGGACTGAAGCCGAACAAAAAACTGAATTCGAAAAAAGTAAAAAATTAATCAAAGAAACCTATGAGGATCTTTTAAAATCTACCGATAAAATACAACAAAGAAAGGGAGAGGCTATAAAAGAACAGTATGATAAAATATTAAAAGACTCAAAAACAATTTCTGAGGTAGAAAGCAAGGCAGATCCTGTAAACCTTGAGGGTGTTGATTATGTAACAAAAGTATGGGCAGAAAAATACAACGAATTAGCTGACGTTTCTTTAAACGTATACAACACAAACTTAGGGAACGATATTAACTATACTCCAAGAAACTTTCAAAACCTAAAAGAAGGGAAAGAAGTAAGGGACATAACAGAGCCTGTGTTTGACCCTAGTGGCCTCAGAAAAAATGCTTACGACAAAGAAACAGGTGTTTTAAAGCCTGCGACAAAGCCTGATGCTCTTCCAAAAGGAAAGGTTTTAAACTTAGGTTTTGACTCTCAAAACATGAACAATTACAAGGCGGCTTTAACAGACCTGTATACGGCTTCATCTATACAGCAAATAAAAGGAGCAAGAGAGTCCAAAGCTTTTAATGATGTTTTTACGAATGAAGGTTCTAGAGATATTATAAATGAAAGAATAAATAATTATGTTGATGCCAAAAGAGGCAAAAGTTATTTAGACAAAAGACAAAAAAGATTCTTAAGAAGAATTAACAGAGTTGCTACTTTAGGTGTGGCTCGAGTTTTGGGTGGGCCTACTCAGGTACTTAAACAAATTGTGCCAATATTTAATACAAGTGTAAATGCAGGGGTAATCAACACAATTAAAGGCGCAAAGTTATTTTTAGACCCTGATGTTAGGAAAGCTATAAAAAACTCAGGTCTTCCTATTGCAAATAGAGGTATTAAATCTCAAGGAGATATAGAAGGAGTAGACACAAGAATTAAGAAGAAAGCAAATACAGCAGAGGGTAGATTAGCAGACTTAGCAGACGGATTAAATAAACAACTTCTTCAGGCTTTCTTGGTATCTCCTGATGTTGCAACAGCTCAAACATCTTTTATAGCATATTATCTAGATGCTATGAACAAAAAGGGTGTCAAAACAAGCGAGGTAGATTTTACAAAACCTTTAGACAAAGAGGCTGCTCAATACGCACAACAACAAGTAGACAGACAGCAAAACACTTCTGACCAAGATTTACAGGGGGAGTTATTTACAAATCAAAATGCAGGTGTTCAAATTTTAAGAAAAACATTATTTCCATTTGCAAACTTTTTATTAAATCAAAAAACAAGAATGTATTCAGATGTTAATACAATAGTAAACAACCCAACAGCTTTACCTGGAGATAAGACTAGAGCTGCAAAATCATTAGGAGGTCTTGCTGTTGAAACAGTTATGTTTAATGCATTAGGTTTAGGCATAACACAAACTCTAAGTATGTTGGCTCGCATGGTTTCAGGAGAAGAGGAAGACGACCCTAACTTAAATAGAGCTAAAAATCTTAAGAAAAAAAGAGATGCTGAAGAAAAACAATTTATGAATAGGCTAAGAGGAAGACTAGGTAATATGATAGCAGATGTCCTTGTTCCTGTTCCTATTTTAAATGACGAAACTTTAAATCAGATAAACGGACTTATGAGTCTCTTTCAAGAAGGAGACGATGATCCATTTAAGTTTTTTGCTAAAACAGATAAAAAACTAGAAGACCAAATAGGTACTTTAGGTATTGGGCCAAAGAAAGCTCTTATTCTTAAAGATATGATAATGACAATTCAAAAAGGTGAATTTACTGGGTCATACGCAGGAAAGTCTTATTCTAAGAAATTAACTCCTGAAGCAATCGACAGATTAAAATATATTGCAACAGCTTACGCAATGCATTCAGTAGGTATACCTGTGCTGAATTTTAGTGAGGTGGGTTATATATCTGAAAGAGCTTTTAAAAATATTTCTAAAATGACTCCAAAGGAAGAGAAATATGACATTGAAGCTGATGCAATTCAGAGACTTAATGATAAGCAAATACAAAATCCTAGCGATATTTTAGTAGAAAAAGAAATGAAAAAAATTAGAAAAGAAAAAAGAGGAAATACATCACCTACAAAACGTGATGATAAATCTTTTAATCCAAGTGGTAGCAATGGAGGTTCTTTTAAAGCTAAGTCTTTTGGTGACTAAAATATATGTGTTAGTCTTGCTACTTGCCCATGGTTTTTAGAATGTACAAAACCTTCAACAGCTTTTACTCCTCCAACTCCATATCCTTTTCGATGATGCCAGGAATCAGATCCACTGGGTGACCTTAAAGATTCAACTGTAATCCCATGATAATCTTTACTTGATTTGTGATGAACGTGATGTGTATATACATATCTATGTTTTGTCTCTGCCCATTCTTTTGAAAACTCATTAGCCATTATTAGTGGAAGGTCAGCTAACTTTGCTCCATCTCCATGCGTAGTTCCAATTAAATTTTGTCCGTACATAAATCCTTTTCTGTGAGCAATACTACAATCAAATGTTATATTCTTACATTTTCTAAACCAAGACTGTATAGAATCAGATAACATAAATCCAGACATATAATCGTGATTACTGGGATTGTATACAAAGTGTACATCAGCAACTGATATGAGTAACTCTAATAAATCTACATATAGTTTTTTAGCTGTAAGAAAATTTTCATACCACATTCCATGCGTGTCTTGTGGTGTTCCAGATGTTGTGGTTCTTTTGGGTGTATCAATATGCAAGATATCATTACCTCCAATGAAAAGTATTTTGTCTATATTAAATCCGTTAGACTTTTGTAGTATGCCTTTAACTCCTTTTAAAACTCTTTTTACTGCAATCTGAGAATCATATTCTTCTCCTGTTTCAAAACTAGAAGCAAGCTTCCCTATATGTATATCTGCAGGATCAATAACTAAGAGGTGACCTTTTTCAGATTTGCTTCTCTTTATTTTTTTATAAGAAGGCGAATGCTCATTCATTGCCTTTATAATGTCGTCTCTTAATTCTTCAGGAGATACTCCTTTATTTTTTACGTGAAGTGAAAAGTACTTTCCTTTGTGCCAATAGTGATCCACATCTTTCATTGGTATTCCACTAATCTCACATTCTTTTTCTAAAGCTCTGTGTTTCTGAATTAATTCGTATTCGTCTTCGTTTAGTCTAGGTCTAAAACTCATCTTCTGTTAATTTTTGCGTCTCTCGCAAAACAGACTGAAGCTCTTTGATGGTATTATTTAAAGACTCATGGTCTTCATCCATTAACGATTCGTAAATATCGTCGGTCAGATTGTTGATTTGTTTCATCAACAAATTAATAAAGTTAATTGAGTTTCTGCTGTTTTTTTGAATAGACATTATGAATGGCGTTTACTAAAAATACAAATTAAAAGTAATTAATCTATTAAAAGTTATTAACCATCCATATTAACTATTAAATGCTTTCCTATGTTTAAATCTATTTTAGAGATGGCTTTGTATATTTGTTTAGACATACGTTTTACCTCATCTCTTTCTTTTTTTGTAGACTCAATACCTAAATTTGTGTACATATCACAGTCAATTCTAAACAGTTCATCTAATTTTTGTTTTATCGTCCAGGTTTTGAACTCAACAATTTTATCTATATTTTCGTAAGTGTATTTCATAATTTATTGTTAAAAACTTTTTATCTTAATGATGCTCTTGCGTCTAAACCTCCACCATTACATATTATTATTTCTGCTTCTTGGTTTTGTTTTTTCCATTTATAACCCTTTATAATTAAAGATGCTCTTTTATCGTAGTCTTCTTGTTCAGATAATGAAAGCGTTCGGTATTCTTTTTCTATATCAGTTAGTAAGTCATTAGATATTAATCTTTCATTAAGTGATTCTTTATAAGCAAGAAGCTCATTGTATTTTTGTTTTAAATCCTCATACTGCTGTTCTTTTTTATAATTATCGTCAACTTCATTTTTTAAAACATTTACCTTAAATATATCATACAATCTTGAGAGTCTTTTATTTCTCATTAACTCATCAAATAAATTAGACTTTGCATGTAGCACTGTTGCATGGTCTCTTTTTACCACTTTTCCTATTTTTGATAAAGAAAAATTAGTTGTATCAATTGCTATTTTAAAGTACAATGTTCTGTATGAAACTTGTTCTGTTGTTCTAGATTTAGTAGATATATCATAACCTGCACAATCATCCACATATTTTTTAATTACATTTAATTTATTATTTGTTGACATATTTATTATTGTTTTATATTTAAGTTTAAGTTTATTGAGTCTAAGTATTCATCTAGAGTTATCTGATATACATCTACTAGAACTATAGGTCCATCATCTTCTCTATAGTAATCGAATGAAAAGAAAACAGGATTACCTTTATTATCCATTACGTTACCAGTCATATTTTTAATAAAACCTTTGGTTGATTCTATACCGTATATTGTATCTATTACTCCTCCTATTTTTTCAGCTGAGCCATTAGTAAAGTTTCTCATTTGAATAAGGAACATTTCATCTATTTCAAATTCCTCTGTATACTTCTGTTTTACATCCATGTTTTTTTAATTCTTTTAGTCTATATTCTTGTAAGGCAGACACCCTGCCTCTTGGCTTTTTTACTTCTGAAAAAAGAACTTCACAGTTAGGTGGTATAGCTATAATATCAGGTATACCATTCTTATTAGTTTTAATCAACTTAATAACATAGTAACCTTCAGCTTCTAACTGATCTATTCGTTTTTTCTGAATTTGTTGTTCGGTCATTAATGTTCTGATTCAGGCTTGCCACAATTTATACACCATCTTGCCTCACCAACGTGATTGTCATAAGTATAAAACATTTCGCACTTAACAGTTTCTTTTTCTTGATCTTTCATTATTTTTAATTTAAAGTTAATAAATCTTTTTTAAAATGCTTTAATGTATAATCTTTCTTTTTGCTTACTGCCTTATATATTTTAGACTCTATACCTCCGTTTGTAAATATCCAGAAGATTTCGTTTTCTGGCCTGTCTTTAGTGGTCATTCTATCTCGACTCTGCCAATAACTAGTAGCACTAAAATCAATGTTGTAATATACTAAAAATTTAGCTTTCCTCAGGCTAATACCTTCTCGCCCACTTACAATTTGTAAAGCTATAGATTTGTCTGTTTCATTGAAAGTATCTAAATCTGTACATAAATAATCTCCATATACTTTTTTAAGAGCATTCAATTCTTCTTTGAATTTATAGAAGATTCCTATTTTGTTTGAACAAAAATTATCATATATATACTGAGCTTTAAATGTATCAAGAACCATAGAGTTGCCGCTTTCAAACTTAACTGTTCCACTATACATTTGATGTAGCTTCTGCATTAATTTAACAGACGTATCTGCAAGTATTACATCATTCTTTCCCTCAACTACTAAATCTTTTGTAAGCTTCTTACAAAGTCTTAAAACAGATTCTGGGGCATCTACGTTAAGTACTGTTTCTTTTATAGAAGATTCAAACCCTGCTTCTTTTTGGGTGTAAGAAATCATATAAGGATTCATCTTGTCTAGTATAGACTGCCTGCCATGAGAATAGTCATTTACCATAAATGATCCAATGCGTTTTGTTTTAGACACAACATAGTCTCTAGCAAATTTATAGAAGTTTGTATATTCTCTAAATGGATTGCTAGGTATTGAATATATTTGATGATATATTTGACTAAATGATTCAGGAGTAGGAGTTCCTGATAGCAATATAACATAGGGGTTGTTTTTTATAACAAACTCTTTTACTTGCTTAGCTCTCTTGCTAGGCTTTGGAAAAGCTCCCATACTATGAGCTTCATCACATACTATTGCATCCCAATTAGATATGTCTACCTTGTGTAAGGATTCATAGTTTATTACATATATTTCGTACCCTGGATTTAAAAGCTCGTAGTCTTTCTCAATACTACTAATAGCTTTCTTCTTTGTGATGAACAACACTTTGTTCACACTCATCATTTTATTTAAAATTCCTAAAGAGGTTAGTGTCTTTCCTGTTCTAACCTCCATAGATAGATATACAAATCGTTTCGATTGTAGTATCTCAAATCCTTTTTCAATAATTCTGCTTTGATAATCTCTAAATTTAACCATACGTTTCTCTTAAATATTTATATACTTTAGGTAAATTTTCTGTTGCTTGTTTTTGATTTTTATAGGTTACTGAACCAAGTGTTACACTGCTATATATTACAATGTTTTTTTCTTTACAATATTTTGATGATTTCCCATCTGTAGAAATACCTCCTTTGCGAATGGCAATATTACACTGACCACTGTTGTTAAGCATTTTTATATAAACTTGAAAATCATTATCAATACACCATTTAAAATCAGAATACCAATTGATCTCCATCATTATATTCTTTGTTTTTATTTGTTACAAATACTATCCACCTACCATTTAGGTCTCTTCCGTCTTTCGGTTTTGTTTCCGTCTTAAACAAAGCAAACGAATTTAGCCAACGATAAAACTCTGTTCTAGATATAGTACGTTTTGCTTTAGGTGCAAAGTCAGGATTGTCAGCTATGAATTCTAAATACAATTCATTCTTGTATATCTTTTCATTGAACCTTATACTTTCGTTTTTGTAATCATCATCAAACAGCCCACACCATTCAACAAACTCGTGACAGGTATCTGCTGATAAGTGTCTAACAGTTTGGTTCTTGAAGTCTCCTTTTATTAATCCCTTTGATAAGTAGAACATAAGATTCTCAACCATATAGTTGTCAAAGGAACACCACTCTTGTTCATCCCATTCTGAAAACAATAGCTTACCAAATTCAACAAGTGGAGTAAAGTCTTTGGTATAGAACTGCGAGAACTCAAGTTCCCACTTCCTACGCTCAAAGGAATTACCTCTACCCTTTATAGCATAGTTAGTTGTAATAGCTACCTTTGGTGACTTACTGAAAGGAATCTTTATAGCATCCTTGTTTTTCTTTTCTAATGTAAGACCTTCGGTTACAACACTAAACAATCTTTCAAAGTCAAAATATTTCTTTACATCATCAAAGCATAGTATCTGAGTGTCAGCACTTACTAATTGATAAGCAAAACTTTTCTCAAAATTAAAAGACTTACCATCAATAGTAACGAGCTTCTTCATTTGTGATAGTGCATTCATAAACAAACCCTTACCTGTTCCACCCTCTGGATTCTCTGATATTACCTCATCATTTAATATTATTGCAGGACAATAAGATAAATTCTTATAAGCATGAAGCATATAACCAATTGTACTACGCATTGATAATATTGTTTGCTTGTTTCCTCCTGATATGTTATTTATAAATGTTTTGTAGTCGCAATTAAACGAATCACATAAGTCAAAGTCACGATCAATTACCTGGTCTTTCCAAACATAACCACCCAAGTCAAGATAATCAATAGTTGTTTTCTTGTCCTTTGTAACTTTTACTGCACAATTTCTATAGTATAAGTAGGCACTATCTTTATCATCTTCTATAAAGTATACATCTACTGTACCTAGTAATGATAAGAACTCTTCCCTAAAGAATCTAGTCTTATCAGCAAAGTAATTATATACAGACATATCATCAAGGTCTTCAAGATATCCTAAGATAAAATCTTTTATCTCCTCCTCATTAGTATGGTCAATAAGATTGTTTGTTACTCTAACAAATATAAAATGTTTACTACCCTCTGGACAGAACTTATAAAACCCATGGTCTTCTAAGAACTGTCTAAATAAGTAATGTATTATTGTTATAACCCCTTTGTCATTTTTATTCCAAAATCTTTTCTCGCTCTCATCTTCTTCAATGGAAGTAATAACAGAATCAATTACAGCGTCTTCAATTTGGGTTTCAGATAACTGAAGACGAATCTCTTTTTTTGACACACCTCTTTTAAGTTTCATTCTAACCTGATTTACCTTGTCTTCATCTTCATAATACTTTGAACCAAAGTTTTGTTTTTGTGAGTAGGCTGAATTAATAGTGGTCTTTATCTCACTAATTTTAAAGTCACTGCTTTCAAACTGAGACATAATATATTCTGCCAATGACTTGCTTACTCCATAGTCATTGAATGCTGCTGCCAATATGTATATGTTATTGTTTCTTTCTCCATCAATAATCCCATACTTCTTAGTCCACCACTTCATAAGAATATCTACTATCTTATTCTCATCAGTAACAGGTATAGTTGGTCTAGAAGAATATTTATCTACAACCTTATACTCTTGTTCTTCTATCTTATCCCACAAAAAAGAATTCTTATTTATATATATCAATGGATCGTATGATTCATAACATACTCTTGATACATTCTTACTAGTCTTATCAAAGTAGCTTGAATTAAAATACTTTTCTAATGACATAAAGTAATTCTTATGATTGTTTGGTTCTTTAGGTATCTTAACTAAAGCTTTAAGTCCGTTTCCACTTGGAGATATAAATACTGAATATGTGTATCTATCTTTTGATAGTCGTTCTTTTTCAGACATCATATCTTTCTTGGTTTTATAACCATCAAAGTCCAGGCATATAAACCCACTGTGTACGGTTATACTATCATCTGCTCTCTTGTTGAACATTCCTGAGAAACAAATAGCAGGTAGGCTTTTCTTTAAACCCTGCCTAACCTCTTTGTCTTTCTCAGAACGTATTTGCTTTATAAGCTCTTTAGATGTTCCATCTTTTATTCTATCTAATATTGATTGTATATCTCTAAAGAATGGAGTAGATGTATCTTTTATATTTCTAAATATAGTAACTTGATTTTCATCCATGTCGATTTTATTTGTATATATATACTTTATATAATTATAATTAATTTAATTTTAGTTTGCCATATCTAAGGAAAATAATTGACATTTTCGACATAGATAAGGTAAAAGAAAAGGGGTTTTTACACCCCTAATCTTAGCAACACAAACTTTTAAAATGGTAAATCAGCTTGTTTTTCAGCCTGAACTTTAGTTCCTTCTTCCTTTTTCTTAGGAACAAAAGTGTCAAGTTCAATGTATGGCTTTCCTCCCTTGCTGTTTAGCACGTTGAGGTTTACCCATCCATTCTTTTGATTGTTAGTTAAAAACGTAATAGCATCTTCAACCTTTACGCTGATGTTACCAATTACGAACTCTGGTGCGTTCTCTCTTCTCTTGAAAAGAAATCCGTCTGCAAATACTTTGTCTTGTGACATAATAATAGTATTAATGTTGAGCGATGAGTTGGAGCATCGCATCTGACTCCTTTACTTTAAAACTGTTCGTACTCAATGTACTGTGTGATGTCCTCTGCTGAATCTTCTGCAAAGAATTTATTATATACTTCAATAGCTTTTAAAACCTTATCTCTACCCCTTAATATTGTTTCAGGAGAAGGCTTTGCTATCTTTAACTTAAGAGTTGTTTTATCTATTATATAAAACTCTACAGGCTTACCAAACAACTGTTCGTAAACGTAGGCTTGACTATCATAATTATAATCATTGGCACTCCATTTAAACTTGTCAACATTACCAGTTGTCTTTATATCTATAACTCTTGTCTGAGTAATTATATCAGCTTTTCCTTTCCAATCTACACCAAACATATTAGTTACAGCAGGTTTCTCATATACATTTCCTTCTGCGTATATATCTGTATACATTACAAAGTTTGACTTCATAGCATCAACCCAAGTGTTGATCTTTTCTACTTCTTTTGTAAGCAAGACATCATAAGGATGAAGGTCATTGTCTTTTATATACTCTTTAAAACCTTTGGTTGCTCTACTAGATACATCCATTACAGAGTATTCTTTCAGCTTATGTGGCTCTAACATAGCTGTATGAAAATACCCACCCTCTATGAGGGCTAGGCTTTTCTCTTTCTTTCTAAAATTTCTAGGGTTTTTTAGTAAGCTATAAATATCTGAGTTAGATAAGTATTGCTGACCAACTTTACCATAGTAATTACTATCGTCTTTGAGTTGTTCAATTATATTATTTTGCATACGTAGAAAGTTCTTTTTTAATTGCAGCAGTCAATGTAAACTTCTGCTCTACTTTAGATATGGTAGATGCAAATGTTTCATTCTTGTTAGCCTTTACAAAGTTAACTACATCATTCCACTTATCGTGTGTCTTTTTAAGTGTAGTCTTTTTAACTGTAGCAGATACTTTTCTAGGAGCAGTCTCACTTATATCAGCAAGGTCTTCACCTGCCCATAAAGATAACCCTAATCCATGCATAGCAATAGCTTTAACTGTACTACGCTGTATAGTTTTATTTACTGCAAATGAAGTAATCTTATCAATAGATAATGATTGGTTGTTGTGGCCCATAATAGGTAGATAATCTATATGTTCTGTACCACCTATAGTAATACCTACTTTTACATAAGCAGTAGATCCATCACTAAAGTAATTAAGACCTGTGTGTTCTGATTCATATACAGTCCTGTTTGAATCAGGGTACTTGTCTTTTACTATAGCCCAGGCATATGCCCAAGATAAGTAATCAAACCTGCCTTTCTTTTCTACTTTGTCCTTTACATTGATTGATGTAAGTTCCTTAAATGTTGATTTTGTGTTTCCCATTTTAATTTAATTTAGATATTTGTGTGTATTTATTAATTAGATTTTCTCTTTTTATTTTCAAAGAATCATAGTGCTTTTTATTATTCCTTGTATTGATTTCATTCTTTATCTTTTTATTTAAGATTGAAATCTTGTCCTTGTAGTTTCCCATTTTTGTAAGGTGAACTCCTTTTATAAAACCGTTATCATACAGAAACTGATATTCATCTTCAGTTAATTCTTTGTATGCATATCTTTGTATTCCTGCATTGTATATTTTAATATTATTATTTACATTACAAATCTTAATACCCTTATAAATATATGATAATTCTGTCTTATAACTTAAGTTAGTGCATTTTCTACTGGTAGATGCTTCATTCCATAAATCTTTGAGACTATGCATTGTTAATTGCATCTTTTATAAAAGACTTAACGTCATAATCATTTGAATCTTCTATCTTTTGTATTCCATGCTCTACCGTTGTTCTAGCTGTATGATAACCATTATCAGCCATAAGATCTACTATCTGAACTATAGTCATAGGTCTTTGGTAGCATACAGCATACAATAAAAATCTTGCTGTAGAATACCTTGATGATCTGTCCTTTTTAAATAATAAGTCTCTTGATACACCTGTTTCTGAACAGATATAATCAACGTATCGATTAAATATTCCTCTCTTCATTGGATTTAGTTTTATTTAAGTTAAATTTATCTTCTTCACCGAATATTTGTGAAAATGTTACAAATATTTCGTTAAGTATTAGTCGCTGTTTATTAGCGTGGTATTGAGACGACTGGTATGTGTCGTCTAAAAATTCTCTTAAAGTTTCTGATTGTTGTTCACGCTCTCGGTTGAACATTTCTCTTGATTTTCCCATGATAATTAAATTAGATTGTGTTTTGCAAATATAATATTTATTTATTTATTATGCAACTTTTATTTGTTTTTATTTGCTTCAGAAATAGAATCAAACATATCTATTTGATAGTTTATATCCTGTTCTTCAGGAGTTCTTTCCTCTAAATCGTTTACCCCACAAAAACCATTGCATTCAAACAATGGTTTAGGCTCTCTTCCTCTCATCTTTGTTATATCTTTTATATCAGGATATTTTGGATGTGGTTTAAGAAATACTAACCCCCCTTTTTTTGATTGATCTTTCAGCATTGTAACAGGTTTCCCTTTAAGATTTGTTAAATCATGCTCTACTTTACTCATAGCATCAAACTTTTCAGGGAAATCTCTTTTCATCTTTTGCCAATAACCTATTCCACCTTGAACACATCCTGTTTTAAAACAGTTGTTGTTTAAGAACCCCATCTTATACATAACAGGAACTTCTATTCCTGCATCTTGAATTATGTTAATGCAATCTTTTTTTGAATAGTGATGCATTAATAAGGGGAATATAGGTTTAGCTCTAGAATGATTTAACTTCATTCCTTTAGCCCTCCTAACCTCATCAATATCAAAGCCAAATGCCTGGTGTGTGTAATTATTATTTTTCTCCCATTTTTCTCGAGTATTTCTTTTTAGTTCAGAAGAACATACAGCTCCATGCGCAACATTTAAAGACTTATACTTTATCCAAACGTCTTGAATTTTGTTGTACTTATCTCCTATATTACTAATGGTTTCGATGTCAACTCCATACCATTTCTCGCAATCCCTTTTAAATCGGTATGTATCGTCATGTTCATTATGTGTGTCTATGAAGATAACTCTTACTCTTTTTTTACCATAACTATCAACACATATTTTACATGTAACAGCAGAAGTGACTCCTCCTGACCACCAAGCAATAATATCTTTATGTTTTTTCATATACTACAAATTTAATATTTATTTATTTATATTTAACATGCGGCCCATCCAATGAATACATAGTGCGTATCTGTCTCATAATACACGCACTCTCTCTTGTCTACTCTGTCTAATGCTTCGTCATAAGCATCGTCATCTTTAGGCTCGGATATCTTACCCTCTAATGAACAGGTGGCAATAGTACCACTGTACGGATCGTGTCCGTACTCGTACTGTGCATCTTCTCTTAGTTCTTGATACGCATCTCTTGCTGATTTGTATTGCTTCTTACTCGCTGTGTAATGAATGTTTGTTGCTCCCATAATTATTGTATTAGTATTTGATTTTGGTTAATAATTGTTCCATGAGCTGCGTCTGCAACCCATCTTCTCGCTTGGTCTAAAGATGTAGTGTGTTTTGTTTCATCTGACATCTCTCCTGCATAATACAGGTGTACTGTAAATGTTTGTTCTTTCATTTTTATTTATTTATAGTTACCTCAAAAGAGGGGCGTCTTTCCGTCCTGTCAGTCTTGTTGTAATTTGTGCATGTTAAACCCAATTAAAAAGGTGTGAGTCACACTTTAACTGTTAAGCATTACAACGGCCTACATTAGCGACAACTAAGGATTTAAAAAATGACTCACTTCAGTCTTATTGATACGTCTTCCCACTTCCCTATTGTATTTTCATTTACAAGGAAGTCAATTCTATGTGTCCATCTTTTGTTCATTCGGTCTTGGACTACCCATATTCCATTCATTCCCCCTGCTCCACACACAATAACTTCAGCTCCAAAGACAAAGCCTAGTTGCTCTAAGTCTCTAGATACTGCTATCCATTTATGTGAGGCTGGGTTGTTGGGATTAATTTTCTTACCACTTGCAGTTATGAGAGGGGTGCTATCAGTCTGCCCTTCAACTGCGTGGTATACTGTCGCTGTTACTAAAACATCATTAGGGGTAAAACCTACCCCTATGATGAGTGTGAACAATATTACTAAAGCTCTGCTGAAAATTGACATTCTCCGTTTTCTTTTACATGGTCTAGTATTTTCTTGCCTAAACAATAGTCAGCATAGTTGCTCATCTGTTCACTTGTGATACCTGCGTCTTTTTGTTCTTGTGTACTCCTCCTATTTTTGTCTTTAAAGAACTCATTGACTACCTCCCAGTCTTTCTTTAGTGAAGCCAACTCCTCCTTTATTGTAGGCAGGTGGTCTTCAGTAAAGTAATAGTCTAAATAATTGTTGTAACCAGTGGATCCAAATCTATCTGCTGCGTCACTTGATTGTACTGCAAACATAAACTTGCCGCTTATGTCTCCGTCATAATATCTTCCCATAATTTCTATTTATTTATATTAGTTAAACTTATTTTCTTGTGCATACTCCCATACTTGTTCATACACTTTGTCCTCTACAAAATCCCAAAAGAAATCTGTAATGTCAATTCCATTTAGCTCCACTAACTGAATCTCCATATCCTCTACAGGGGGGTCTTCGTAAGTCCCACTTGTGTAGTAATACATATACTCTACTAGTAGTGTATAGGTCTCTGTCTTTAATTCGTAAAATCCTTTTTTAGATATACTCATAGTTTATAATTTATTAAGTTAATAAAAGTCGTAATATATTTCCATTACTTTGTCTCTCTCCTCTTGAGTAAGTTCAGTTCCTTCCTTACCATATAGGTTGAAAGAAATCTTTAAAATTGTTGTACTTGTGTCTGCCATAGTTTAAAAATTAAATTGATTAATAATATGTTCATCGTCTATAATATTACCGTAACATATATCACAGTAATGGTCGTTGTAATCTAATACAGGCTCAGGGTTGGCACATTGGCACTCGTAATATTCACTGCCACCCAACAAAGGATTGTCATAAAATCCATACACCTCTTGAGTAAATGTCTTGTGATGCTCTCCCTCATCTTTTACAGTATCATTGAAGTATATATAAGGAGTAAGTACAGTACACATATCTTCTAATATAACCTCTGCCTGTCGTCTCTCATACCAAGTAGGGTGTCCCTCTAGCCTGTCAATACTTGGTAGGCACGTCTTCCTGTCCACTAAGAATAGTTCAATATCTATGTGGTGTCCTACACCTGGCTTGTCAAGTACATAAGGTATACCTTGTATCAACATAGGGTATTTCTCTACAGTGTTCGCCTTGCCTACATATATAGAGTCTGCTAGGTGGTAGTCGTAATTACTACCATACCTCTTGAGTGTGCCATACACACCAATCAATACCTTGTCAAGTACATTTGTTTTACTATACCAAATGTCATTTACTTTAGTCCAATCAGACTTGTTGTATAGTGTATACTTCTTAGTCTTTAGGTTGGCAGTAACAAACCTTGAGTCATTCATCTCCAACACTTCTCTCCATCTATTGGGTGGTACGTCTGAAAGTATCTCGGCTAAGTGCTGAGTGTCTGTCTTTTTCTTGTTACCTAGTCCGTATACTGTACCATTCTGAAACAGTATGTTGTCCTTGTTGATGTCGAATGGGTGACAGTTAGCCTTGCTGACCTCACCGATCGTAGCATACCTAAAGTGTGCAATGTATGGTCGGTTAGTTTTGAGTATCATATAGTCTGTGCTATCGTGATAGGTCACGTTCCACTTGTCTAGCCACAATACGCCTAGTCCATCTGGGTTCTTGACTGATGATGCAATTAGTGTCTCAGTCTTAATTTGTTTCTTGTTGTCTTTAATAATAATTATACACATTGTTATTCTTCGTTAGTGTGGTTAATAAATTCATTTATATTTGATGATGTCTCTTCTACAATTAAGTACCTTCTAAAGTGATGTGCTAATTCAAATATAGCATCTACTTTTTGGTCATTACCATTGTACATCTTCTTGATAATGTGACGTATGTTTGAAAGAAATACTTCGAAATGTACCCTGCGTTCAAATGAGTGGTGCATAATCTTGTACATCAAATCATAACGTAACTTTAATTGTTTAACATTGGCCACTGCCGATGGTATCCTAAGCTCAACCTTACAACCCTTGACGTGAACAGGTGCATACTTGACATTGTTATCTTTCTTTATGCCCTTGTTACTACAGCAATAGCTACGTTTCAATCGGTATCGGTATAGTGCATACAGTATGGCTAACTTCTCCCTCATTTTGTCTACCAACTCATAGCCATCTGTCATACCATTTACAGATACAGTAATGTGACCACCACAAGTAATATCTTTAGGGCTGTTAATTACCATTGATGCCTCGTCCATCATATCGAATACCTTAAGTCGTGCCTTACTTCTAGGAGAGCCTAAAGGTAGTATGTGAGTCACTGCCTCAACACCACAAGAACTATCAGTCTCGAATCCTGCAAACAAATCATACCAACCTACTTGGTCACCTTCGTCAGCAGCATCTCCATTTTCTGTATGGAATACATTTTTCTCTACCTCAAACCCAATGTTAAACTGCGTACTGTGTCCATGATATTGACTGTTAAGGTTTTCTACATATTCTTTACACGTATGATAGTCTCCAATTTCATTGCGTTCACGTTCAGACCCTGGCATGTTGTCGGTGTCATAATAATTTTCATCATCTGCATCACAGTAATACGCATCATCTTCTTGAACATGGCTATCTATGTCAATACAGTATCTTGTATAGTCAGAATGTAACCAATGTTCTGATGCTCTTCCTCTTTCAATCCAATAGTAATCGGACTCACAGAAATTTTCTTCGTGTCCGTAATCACCACAATAACTTTCTGAAAAGTCATCATCAGTTGAATAAAACTGTTGTGAAACAGTACAATAATAAACATCATCTTTAGGGTGATATTTATCATCATCTACTGTATGCTCATAGTTCTCATCTCTGAACTCTCTCGTTACCAAGTCGCCATCAACATCGTCTATATCATATACACGATAAGCTTCGTCACTTGGTATGTGTCTATCCATTACCTTAGACCATACCATTTCTTTTAATTGTGTTTCCATTTTTTAAATAGTATAAATTATATTATAGTTCTCCTTACTAGGAATGTCCTCGTACAAGGCTGCGCCTCCATCGTTACCTTCGTCGTCACTCTGTAATATTATGTAACTCTCATCAGTAAACATAATAATGAGTGGTCTTTTGTACCAACCAAACTGATCGGCTTCTTCTCTTGTCATATACCTACAAGAGTCTATCTTCTTTCCTTTTAATAGCTTGTCAAACTGTGCTGAATGTGTTTCGTCTTTTGTTCTCATATTTATTTTGATTAATTAATGTTTTCAATCTCTTCGATTGCTTCTTCGTATGTATCAAAGAATTGTTCCTCACCTGTATCGTAATCAGTCACAAGATAATCAACTGACTGGTTAAAGCAAGAACAAATTGAAACTCCGTTTTCTAAAGCTATATAAACATAGCCTGAACTAGTATTGAAACCTGTCCCTCCATATATTATGTATTTGTCACTTGAAGGAATGTTTTCGTATGCGTCAATTACTTTGTGCATTGAGGCAATATCTGAACTGCCCATTTCGTCTAAATTAAAATTGATTGTGTTTTCCATTATTTATTGATTAATTAATTATTGTTTTAAATGTTGATTGCTTCTGAAAAATTCTTGTTAATGAATGTCTGTACTTCGTTACCATATTTGTCAGCATCATTGTATCTGACAAGAACTGCTGTTACTTTGTTGTAAGGAACTTTCTCTACATAATAAAATTCTGTGCATATTATATTCTTCATACCAAAGTCCACCAATTCTACCCAATCACAATTTTCAATTATTTCTAGTGTTCCTAGACCAGAAATTTCCTCTGTTAAATTGAATGCTCTAAGGTCTGTTGTAATTAAAATTTCTTCTACATCTTTTCTCATAAACAATTTTATGATGTCTGTGTCATTAATAATTAAATTATTTGCTTTCATGCTGTCTCTATAGTTTTAAAGTTAGTTCTTAAAAATTCTGTTCTATATTCTTTGAATTGACTCCAAAATTCATCACAACTTACAAACCCTACATCTAATTTCTTACAGTCTACAGTAAAGAATAAAGAACTTTTTTGTGTACTTCCTATTGTTAACATGTTAGAATCTGGATCAAATTCTCTATAGTTGTACCATCTTGGAGACTCTGTGCCTCCATTTCCTATTGTTACAAATAATGCACAATGATGCATCATCTGTTCATCAAGTTGGTCCTTGATTGGTGTAATTAAATCTTTCATCATAATCTTATATTTAATTAGTTTATTATTATTCCCTCGTAAAAATGTCCTTGATATGGGCAGTCTAATAGTAACTTGTTCTCCCACTCTCTGCTATCATCTGTCACTAAGTTTGGGTATATCATATTCTCTATTGGATTGAAAAATATATCTATACCTTTGTCCCTGCCTTTTAGTCCGTTCATTTCTGCTATTAATTCATATATGTCTTTGCCTCCGAAGTCTCCATATCCTTCGTAATCATTCTCTTCCCATACATTACCTTTGTTGTCTATCATATAGACTGTGAATGTTGGTCTGACTTCGTTCCATTTGTTCGGCACACTCTCTTTCGTGTCCGTTGTCATAAAGCTAAATACTCCCAATGTTTAGTTTTTAATTGCCCAAGATGCTCCTGCACCTAAGTCGGTTAATACTCTCTTTGTTCGAGTCCACCAAGTACACTGGTCCTCTCTGTCTTTGTACTCTTGCTCTGTGTATACGTGAACCTTTCCGTTCTCTGTTATACAATGTAATCCGTTTACTACTACGTGTTTGCGTTCCATATATTATGATTTTAAATTTAACACTACTACTACTACTACGAATAGGATTATGCAAAAGATATTTCCTGCGTTACCTAAAATTGAATCTTCTTTCATTTTGTTTATGGGTTTAAATTAATAATATTCTTATGAAAATTATGAGTGTGAACACCACTCCCTAAAGCTCTTGTGAACAATTTAATTGACTTTCTTTAAATAATTGTTCTACTGTTCCCTGTAACCCTGAAATAATTTCATCTTTTTCTTTAATCTCACTTGCCATTAACTCTATCATCTCTTGATACTCTTTAGCTAGTATTTTTATTTTTCTCCAATCTTTTATTGATACTATAACATTATCGCTCATAATTATTGTATTAAGTTCATCTCTCGCTTTATTGCGTTCTCTAATCTTCTTCTCTTGTAGATTTCTTTTGCTTCAGTCCAGGTGCATTGGATCTCGTGCATTATGTCTGTGATAACTTCTCCAAACATTTTCTCTTTTCTCTTTTCTCTTGCATATATTAACGCACCAAGCTCTCCCACTTTTATGCGTATTCTTTTACGTTTTCCCATTTGTTTACTTTTTAATAAATTCTTTTACTATTGTTACTATACAAAATAATAGTACCAACACTATCATTCCTGTGACAGTGTAATCTGTAAATTGTGTTATTGACATCTTTTGTTTATTTAATAATTCGTAAAGGAGGAGGGATTCGAACCCTCTCTCCTCTCTTCTGGTTTTTATCTTTTCAGTCATTCTCAGATAGTCTAACCATACCCATAGACCTTATATTACCTTGATACATTCCTATCTTCCCAATATTGTATCTCTGTAATATCGTTTCTCTTTTCTCTTTACAACATAAACTCTCCACTTGCTAAATGTGTCTGTCTATCTGCTTTAGTAGTTGCGAGAGGCAGTTTTAAGGCTCTCTACTATATCGAAATCATATAGTCCACTCCATGCTTTATAAGTAGTCCTGATACTTTACTCTTACATGGCCTCTACCTCATACAATTTGGTAGGTTATCAGTTATCTAAATGCAATTGCTTGGGACTTGCCTCAAATAGTATTAATGTTTAGTAGATAGGTGGTAACTTGACTCACCTCTCCCATTAAAAATGCTTTGCATTACGTTGTATTTTTACACTATAGTTTTTAGCTAAGTGCCACGAATATTTGTTTGGATTTTCTTCTTGAGTTTAATAAGGGTATAGTTTACCCTTGTGTCGTATAGGTGCCGACCTCTTTACCTGCTAACTAACATCAGGATTGTTTCAAGTATTCGCTATGTCTACATCTACAACTTGTTTGCAATGGTCTTGCCTATTGCCTGTAATTTTAATATATGGTCTTGCCTATATATTGAAGTTGCATTTTTTTAATGTAAGTAAGAACGTGATTTTAGCCTATTTTTAGGCCTTTTGTGGGTGTTAAACGTTGAAGTTTAACTTTGTACTATTTCATACAAATAACACCCTTTAAATTAGCTTATATTATTTATTAGCTTTTTTCTGATTCGCTATATAAACAAGCGCTTTGTTAATTTCAAACCCTTTGCCTAAAAGTTTAACTATTTTTTGTGCAAGTTGATTGAAGTAAAAAACTGAATAACTTTTATCTTTGTTTACTCTAACAGCATCAAACGACATTTCAAGTAGAATTTTATCTTTTGCAATTTTATTAATTACTTTATTTGCAAGCTTCAAATCTGATAAATTTTCGTAACCTGAATTAACTAAACTAACTTTGTTTTGTCTTCTTTTAGCTTCTATTAAATTAGCTTTGCCATCAAATCTAAATTCGATTTGCTCTAACTTGTAGACATTAGATGCTAGATGCGCACTTTGTGGGTTTGCAAGTCGTTTTTTTCTTCGTTCTTCTTTTTGCGCCTTTGTTAAAGGTTTGCGAGTTACAACTTTTTTCGTTTCGATTGCTTTTTGTACTGAATTTGTTTTAATTGAGTTTTTCAAAATATTAAAATTTAAATTGTATGGCATTATCGCCGAAGCAA
>Ga0233415_10000160_pt1 | contig 33132 bp, 43 predicted proteins | sample Na_anoxic_12_MG_FD_188631 | JGI IMG/M metagenome (GOLD analysis project Ga0233415, IMG submission 188631) | Seawater microbial communities from Saanich Inlet, British Columbia, Canada - Na_anoxic_12_MG | ecosystem: Environmental > Aquatic > Marine > Inlet | place: Canada: British Columbia...
CCTATCGTTTTACAGAGTTAGGATACCGCAACACACCCGCTTAGCTTGCGGGGTAAGGGGAAGATTTGATGCAAGTGACAATGATCGAATGCGACAAGCTACAGGGTCATCCACGAAATTACCGCGAACATCCAGATGATCAACTCGCACACATTAAGCAATCGCTGACGCAGTTTGGATTCTATCGCAATGTCGTAGCGACGAAAGAGAATGTGATCCTTGCGGGGCATGGAGTCGTCAAGGCTGCAAAGGATCTTGGCATCAAGAAGGTTCCGGTCATGAAAGTTGACCTTGATCCTGAATCCACAGCGGCGTTGAAAATTCTTACAGGCGATAACGAGATCGCAAGTCTCGGCATTGTCGATGACCGCGAGCTAACCAATATGCTCAAGCAGATTCGCGACGATGACGAACACGGATTGCTAGGCACAGGATTTGACGATCAGGTGCTTGCGAATCTCGTCATGGTCACGCGGACTGGAACCGAGGTTGAAGATTTTGATGCTGCGGCTGAATGGGTTGGTATGCCGGAGTATGACGGCGAAGCACAAAAGAATTACAAGCTATTGATTAAGTTTGAAACAAAGGAGCTACGCGACGAGTTCTTGTTTAAGCAGTGCGAAGCTGACAAGGCAAGGCAGTTCAAGAACGATACTGTAGCTATTTGGTATCCTCCGAAAACGCCTCGCGATATGAAGTCCATTGAGTTTCGTGACAAAGACGATAAGGCAGTAGCAAAGAAACCATGACTAAACATCCAGAGTTCCCGATCTACATTCCGAGCAAAGGTCGCTACGGACGCAGTGAAACGGCTCGAATGTTTGATAGGTACGGAACACCGTATCGTGTAGTAGTCGAGCCGCAGGAGGTAGACAACTACGCAAAGGTCGTAGGCAAGGAGCGATTGGTCGTGCTTCCAAAGAACGATCAGGGCTTGGTATATGCTCGCAATTTTTGCAAGCAGCACAGTATCGACGAAGGTCACGAACGGCATTGGCAGTTCGATGATGACATCCGGCAGATGGGAAGGATGTATAAACGCGACAGGATTCAATGCGACAGCAACATTGCTATCGTAGCTGCCGAGCAGTTCATACAGCGGTACGAGAATGTTGGCCTGTGTGCTTTCAATCACATCGGGTTCCTCCCGCCTATGGCGAAATGCGATCCGTTCCACTTGAACACGCGATGCTATACGTGCTTCTGCATGTGGAACAAGCTACCGAACACATGGAGGTATCGATACAACGAGGATACCGATATGTCCTTGCAGGTTATTGCTGCGGGCTACTGCACGATAATGTTTAATGCGTTCTTCATGCAGACGTGTGATACCAACTACGGAGGCAAAGAGTCAAAGGTCGAAGGAGGTCAACAAGCTGTCTATGCTGATGATGGACGCTTAAAGATGTCCCGCGATCTTGAACGGCAATGGCCAAGGATCGTAACAACGTCCCGCAGGTTCGGACGACCACAGCACAAGGTCGCGAAGAACTGGGCGAAGTTTGATACGAAACTCATTCGACGCAAGGACATTGACTGGGAGAACATGCCGGCAATCGACGAGCTTGGTATGACTCTGACTGAAATAGACAAGATCAAACATCCTGAAATTCAAAAGACTTTCGACTCGTACAAGGACACTCATGGGTAGCAAAGCAAAGATCGTCGTTCCGTACGGAGACACTAAGCAAGCACAGAAGTTTGCTGACGCATGGAAGGTCGATTGGTCGCATCCGTTGATGCACTTTCAGTACGACCGCAACAAGGAGGGATGTGCCCAAACGAAGAACAAGGGAATGGCACATGCGTTAGCTGACGGTGCTGAGTTCATAGTCATTCTTGATGATGATTGTTTCCCACATGACGGTATTGATTCACCTGAATTGTTGATCGAAGCACACAAGGAGTCTATGAAACCGCAGCAAGTCAAGCGATTCAAGGAGGTTACGTTCCCTGTGTCGCGAGGTACTCCGTACATGGCAGACAACCATTACATGGAAATGCCCGTAGCTTGCTCGATGGGATTTTGGCATGAGATAGGTGACTACTGTGCGGCAAGACAGCTTGCGTTTCAGGGAGTTGATATGGAGTTCAAGCACGACCCTATCTACGAAGAATACTTCCCGCTGTGCGGAATGAACATTGCGTTCTACCCCGAAGAATGGAATCCTTGGTGCCAGCAGATCGAGGTTCCAAGGTACGACGACATTTGGATGGGGTGGTTGTGGCAGCGAGAAGCGTATCGACGAGGGTACTGCTTCTCGTTGAACGGACCTACGATTCGACACTCGCGTCAGAGCAACGTATGGAAGAACCTAAAGATTGAAGCAAAGTACGCAGAGCAAAATGATACGCTGTGGCGGGAGATCGCAGCAACAGAGTACACATGCTACGAAGATTTGCGAGGGTTACTGCCAGCATGAGCAAGCAACCGATTATCGAAACTGCTGGACTTATCGAGCAAATGTACGACTTGAACAAAAAGAGGGAGCTAACCGCTACTCGGCAGTTTATGTTCACAAAGGTCGGACGCACAGCATCAGAGTCGATGCACCAGCAGTTGTTAGGTAGCGTTGTAAATTACCTGCGGCTTGGAAGAGTCAAGCAGGTAGTGCAATACTACAGAGAGTTCGACTACACAAAGATAAATATATGTCATAATCATATCCCGATTAGAGCGATGATTGCAGGAAAGTTGTTTCCATCTGCTTGGTATGACTCGCTGTACAAGTGGGGTGGTTGCCGCAATCCGTGGGACAGGCTCGTATCCTTCTGGCGAATTAAACAAGACGAGCAGAGGGGAGCAGGCATCGCACAGAATTGCAATACGCTGCAAGAACTTGTCACGCGATTAGAGAACAAGGAGTGTCGCTATTTCGTTCCAGAAAGCAATAAGTACACAATCATGCAACCGATGTGGCGATGGTTGTTGCCAGAGTTTGATTACATAACAAGGTACGAGTTCTTAAAGCAAGATTGGGCAAAGGTAGTATCTGATCTAGGTATTCCAGAACTCGTGTTAACAAAGCACAACGCATATCACAAACAAGTTGATACTGCAAAAAGAAAATCGTATCTTGATTACTACGACAGTCGATTAGCCCGCAGGGTTGGCATTCTGTACAAAGATGATTGCAAGATATTTGGCTATGCTGACATTGAAGATCGCACTCCATTCGATCAGTCACGAATAAAAAACAATCTCAAAGAACACTGGTCTGAACTTGGATACGACGGAGCATCCCAGTAAGTCCGACATTCGTTTATTTGGTCGTGCTATGTCACAACGCTGGCCCATGCCGAAAGAGTATCGGGATGCGATGATTAAAAGATTGATCCGAGTAGTCGCAGATCCGCAGAGCAGCAACAGAGACATCGCTGCCGCTAGTCGCGTGTTGATCTCAGCAGAGCAACAGAACCAACAGGACGATCAACATGAAGTGGATACTCAGCAAGGACGAAATCGTTTTCTTGATGTCGCTGCCGGACTTGGAATTGCAAAGGCTCTTGAGCAACTATCCGACGAAGGAGCAGGAACAGATAATCTCACAGTTGATGCAGGAAGCGTCAAGCCAAAAGACTGACGTTGAAAAACGCAAAGACAAGGACAGGAATCGTGATGCAGGGACGCAAGCCAGAGCGAGGCACGCTCGCAAGACTCGTCTTGCACTGCAAGATATTGCTCCACTGCCTGATGAGTATGATCTTGAAGAATTGAAGATCCGAGCGAAGGCGTCAGAGTCGCTGCTGTTCCATCTGCAAACGTGTTATCCAAATGCGTTCAGCCTTCCGTTTAGCGAAGATCATCTGCGGCTGATTACGCAGATTCAATCCGCTTGCGTCACTGGAGAGTTGAAAGCGATAGCAATGCCGCGAGGTAGCGGCAAGACAACGATTGTGGTTCGTGCTGCGTTGTGGGCTTTGTTAGCTGGGCATCGCAAGTTCGCAGTCATCGTCGCTGCAACAGAGGGGTTCGCACAGAAGCTACTCACCGGAGTCAAGACAGAGATCCTGACTAACGGGATGCTGACGCGACTGTACCGTCAGGAGTTGCACTGCTTGCAGTCGCTTGAAGGCGAAGCGAAGCGGGCGATAGGTCAAAGGTACGAAGGTAAGAAAACGAACGTGCAGTGGCTCGGAGGTCAGATGTCGTTCGGGTACGTGCAGGGGGTAGCTACCTCTGGGTCGATCCTTTCGTGCTGCGGGCTAACGGGGAACATACGAGGTCAGCAAGTCACAGGAGTAGACGGAACGATTCATCGCCCTGATCTTGTGTTGCTAGACGACCCGCAGACGAAAGAGTCAGCATCATCACCTTCGCAGTGTCAGAAGCGTCACGAAATTATGATGGGCGATGTCTTGGGCATGGCAGGACCGCACACCTCGATCTCTGCTTTGTGTACTTGCACTGTGATCTACAAGAATGATTTGGCCGATCAGCTACTCGACCGCAAGCTGTCACCAGTTTGGCAAGGCGAAACGTGCAAGCTAGTTTACGAGTGGCCGAAGAACGAAAAGATTTGGGACGAGTATCGCACTGTGTGGGAGGATGAACTGCGTGCTGATGGTAACGGAAGCATCGCTCGCAAGTACGTCGAGGACAACAGCGAAACGATGCACGAAGGTAGTCGTGTTGGTTGGGAGCATCGCTATGGAGCAGGAGAGGTATCGGCATTGCAACACGCATACAACCTTCGGTTCAGGGACGAAGCAGCGTTCTACGCCGAGTATCAGAACGATCCGATGGCGGGACAGGTAGACAAGCCTTTCGAGTTGACTGCCGAGGTCATTGCCCGAAAGGTAAACGGAGTCACTCGCCGCAACATTCCCTCGGAGTGTGAACGCATCACGACATTCATCGACGTTCAGAACAATGTTTTGTTCTACTGCCAGATGGCTTGGGAGATGCAAGGCCGAGGTCACGTCATTGACTACGGGACATGGCCCGATCAACAGCGGTTGTACTTTACGAAGTCGCAGATACAACGAACGTTGCAGGAGGTACACAAAACAGAGAACTTGAACGAGGCAATCTATCTCGGATTGCAAAGTCTGTTAGCTACCCTGTTTGAACGCAAGTATCGCAGGGACGACGACACCTATATGTCTTTGGATCGCGTAGGCATTGATGCAAGGAACGGTTATCACACTCGCACAGTTCGTAGGTTCTGCCGCGAGACGAAGTACATGGGCAGGGTACACCCGCAGTTCGGTCTGTATATCGGCAAGGACAACAAGCCTTGGCACCAATGGACGCACAACAAGACGCACCGCATGGGAGTTCATTGTCGTATGCAACCACCTCCGAAAACTGACAAGGGTGTTCGCGAGCTAATGGTCGATACAAACTGGTGGAAAACATTTGCTGCTGAACGATTGTTGGCTAGTGTCGGTGCTGATCAAAGCATCCTGCTGTTCAAGGACAGTCCAGCAGTTCACAGGATGTTCGCTGAACATTGCATTGCCGAGACTCCAATTCAGGTCGTAGGCAAAGCAGGAAACGAAGTGATCGAGTGGAAGCAGAACGGCAGTCAGAACAATGACTTCTGGGATTGTCTCGTAGGCAACTGCGTCCTAGCTTCGATTGAAGGAATCAGAATGGATGTCAAGACAGAAGCAGTGAGAACACAGACTCCGAAACGCAACAAACGCCAACGCAATTTTGTAGGGATGTAATCATGGGTCGATACGTACAAGTTGACGTTCCCGCATCGGCATGTCCGAAGTGTGGATCCACAAGCCGCACGAAGTATCACAGGACAAGGGAGCTACGCAACGTGAAGATCGGATCTACGTTCTATCCCAAGGTCGTGTTCCGACGCACCTCCTGCGTGGATTGTGGGCAGAACAGAGTCGAGCGTGTGCTGTATGCAAAAAGTAATTCCGCAGGACGGACTCAGAAGGTTGATCAACACGACCAAGATCCATTACCATCTCAGCATGTACACACAACAAGACTTGCAGACGAAGATTCTCGCAATCGACGAGAAGATTGAGTCAGGTGTTACCTCGACTTCTGTTGACGGTACGACCGTTGCGATCTCGATTGCCGAACTTCGCACAGAGCGTGACCGATTGAATACTATGCTTGACCAGTATCGCAAGCGACGACCCACAACAGCAACGATCTATCTCGCATGAAACTACTTGACCGACTGCTGGGACGCACAGATACAAAGTTCGGGTACGATGCACTGGAAGGTGGTGGCAAGCGTAAGCAGTCCACTAGCTCGGTCTTTCGTGAAGACTACTGGGTCAAGGGGAGCAAGCGTGACCGGCTACAGTCGACCGCTGCGGACCTTACACGGAACCTCAGCCTTGCAAGCTGGATGGTACGCCGCCACTTGGACTACGTTTCGCAGTTTAATTTCAAGGCGACCACAGGGAGCAAGGAGCTAGACGATCAAATCGAAAAGCTCATGCTCGTCGATTCAGCACGACAGAGGTTTGACATCGCAGGCAAGTTCACCCGCGAGAAAATGTTTCGCCTAGCCGAGATGCGTCGTGTGCTTGATGGCGACACAGCATTGATCAAGATGCAGGACGGAAGGATACAGGGATTGCAAGCTGACCTGATCTCAAACCCTCCGTCAATGAATCAGAAACAAACTTGGATCGACGGAATCCAGATCAGTCAGTACGGACGACCTATCCGGTACGGGGTAAGTACGAGGACAGGATACACAGGCACAAAGTTTGTTCGACCTGTTCAAGCCAAGAATGTAATTCACTACGGATTCTTTGATCGCTACGCACAAGATCAGGTGCGAGGTATCTCGCCTCTTGTTGCTGGCTTGAATCCACTGCGTGATGTGTACGAGAACTTTAACTACGCATTGCTCAAAGCAAAGGTTAGTCAGCTATTTGCTCTTGCGTTTTATCGCGATGCCGAGGAAGCACCGTTGGCCATTGACGACTTTCACGATGGGTCCGGTCCAGCCGACACAGACTACGATCATGTCGCAGCACCTCGCGGCTTTCAAGCGTTCATGAAGTCCGACACGCGATACGTCGATATGGACCCCGGCGAGAAGGTCGAAGTGATCGAAAGCAAAACACCTTCCGGCGAGTTTCAAAACTTTACACAGCTTGTGATTCAAGTAGCTATCAAGTGTCTGGACATTCCCTACTCGTTCTACGATGAGAGTCACACCAACTTCTTCGGCAGTCGTGCAGCGTGGCTACACTACGAGCGTTCGTGCAAGGACAAGCGTGACGATCAGATCGAAATGCGATCAGACTACACAATTTGGAAGCTACAGCAGTGGGTCTTGAATGATCGGTTGACCTTGCCGGCAGGTATGAATGTTTCGGACATCAGGTTCGATTGGGTTCCTCGCGGGATGCCTTGGTGGGATCCGAGCAAGGAGATCAACGGAGCAGTGCAGTCGATTCAGGCTGGGCTTGATACCCCGCAACGAATCTGTCGATCTACTGGCACCGACTACTTTGACAACGTAGACGAGATCGCAAAGGCTACAGAGTACGCAGCAAGCAAAGGTGTAGCCCCTCTCTGGGCAGTACCGGATACCGCATCGCAGGACACAGCATTGGCAAAAACAGACAGCGACAAGTCGAAGGATGACAAGCCAAAAGACGACAAGCCGAAGCAGATCAGCACAAAGACTACAAAGCCTGTAGCTCCTGCGGCTACTGATGCTGCTCCTGCTGCTGGACTTGGCATGATGAAACCAACCTTCGATGCGTACGGGGTCGCAGTGCGATCCGGTGCGATAACACCTTCGCAGGCTGACGAAGAACAGTTCCGTTCGCAAGCGAAACTACCACCGATGAACGAAGGTGTCATCGAAGCATGGCAGAACGACGGAGGGTACAGGCGACCGTTGACTATCGCAAGCGGAGATCCTGAGTCGGATGTCGTGCCTACGCCAAGTGATCCTGAGAAACCAAACGACACGCAAAACGAGAACACTGATGACAGCAATTCATAGCTTAAAGTCGCAGCCTACGAATGATGTAGCTGACATGCGGTTTGAACGAGCAATCGTCGATGAGCAAATCAAGCCTGACGTTACAGAAGCAAGCGGTATGTACTCTGCTGGCATGATTGAAAATGTGTCCTTGATCAGCGGAGGCGAAGCACTCGGTCACGAAATGTGGATTGATAAGCAAACACTGCAACAAGTCGCGGAGCTTGGCGAGCAAAGCGGAAGCATCAAGGTTCGCTTCACTCATCCGACGATGTGTTCAGATGGACTAGGGCGTGCGTTAGGACGAGTCAACAACTTTCGTGTCGCGAACGATCAGGTCATAGGCGACCTACACTTCTTCGAGTCAGCACACTCAACTCCTGAAGGTGATCTCGCTGAATACGTGATGATGCTAGTTAACGAGGATTCAACTGCGGCTGGACTAAGCATTGTGTTCGAAGCGGATCTGGAAGCACAAGAAGATTTTGTTTCGCAGTACGCAGAGGCAGGTACGTTTACTAGCCCAGACCCAAACAACGTCAAGCAGTACACACACGTTCGTCTTGCGAACCTACGAGCCGCCGATGTAGTTGACGAACCAGCAGCGAATCCAACAGGGATGTTTCATCGCGACGACCTACGCAAACAAGTCAGTGGAATCTTGAGTTACTCGCTCGGATTATCCACCCACAAACCACGCACGATATTCGGGATCGATCCTGATCGTGCATCGGCGTTCGTCCAGAAGTGGATGATCGAAAACAATGTTGAATTACACACACCTACGGAGTCAGATATGTCGTCTGAGCAAACCGAGGATCAGGCTCCGGTTGATACCCGCGAGACTGTCCTTCAAGAGATGACCAAGTTCACTGATGAATTTGGAATCGAGAATGGAACGAAATGGTTTCAAGAGAACCTGTCATTGTCGGACGCATACGAGCAGGAAGCGAAGCAACTTCGCGAAGATTACAAACTGCTGTCGGAAGAAAACGACGAACTGCGTACGAAACTTGCGTCAGTCCAGATCGGTGAGGCAGAACCCATCGACGTAGTTGGCAGTGCTGACGAACCTGAGCGAGTTGATTACAAATCGTTCTTCAAGATTAAACAGTCGTCGAACTAGCGGCAGTAAACGCAGCAGGAAAACAATTACGTCTCAACACCCTAGAAATACAGAAGTAGAATCATGGCTCAAAACCCAGCACCACTTTCCGAGTTGATCAAGATCAACGATCAAAACCTTTCAGACGTTGAAGGTATCAGTGACTTGTTGCAAGACGCACCGCTGCTCAATGCACTGGTCGCGGACTTCGCAAGCAACGGAACCCAGCACAAGTACCTGAAAGAAACAGCCGCACCTGTCGTTGGCTTTCGTGCGATCAATGACGGACGCGATCAAGGTCACTCCGAGGATACGAAAGTGTCTATCGACTTGGCTCTGCTTGATTGCAGTTATCACGTCGATCAAATGTATGCCGACGAGTACCGCTACGGTGCAGAGGCTTGGTTAGCTCGCGAGTCGCAGAGAGCATTGCAAGCTGGATTCTTCAAGGCCGAGCAACAGTTGATCTACGGTACAGGTGCAGACGCAGATGGATTTACAGGCTTGGCCGATGCGTCCACTATTAACGGAGCAGCGGATCCAATGGTTGTAAACGCAGGAGGTTCAACTGCGTTGTCTAGCGTGTACCTTGTGCGTAGTGTTGACGCTTTGACCGATGTGACTTTGATCACAGGCAATGATGGCAACATCGCTGTCGGTGATACCTATCAACAGATGATGGACGGAAGCTCGACTGGAATCTTCAATGCGTATGTGACTCCTGTTAGTGCGTACCTTGGCTTGCAGATTGGTTCAATCTACTCAGTTGGACGCATCTGTAACATCGACGGAGGTTCAAACAGTTTGACTGATGATCTAATTAGTCAAGCGATTTCAAACTTCCCTGCCTCGCGTCCACCGACTCACCTTGTTATGAATCGTCGGTCGATGCAACAGTTGCAAGCAAGCCGAACTGCGACAAACCCTACAGGTGCACCCGCACCGTTCCCGCAGAGTTCAATGAACGTTCCGATCATCACAAGCGATGCAGTCACAAACACTGAGTCTGCTCTAGTCTAATGGGAATGTTCATCGAAGGATTACAGAAGCACAACGTACGGCTGTTTGACAGTGCCGGTGTTGAAGTTCTGTACCTACGAGGACAGATCGAGATCAACCTGACTGCAGTGTTGGGTTCAACGAATTGGCAGGATGAAAACACAAGCGACACATACCTCGGTATCAAGTCGATAGATTTCATCTTGCAACCTGCGAAGCTATCTATTGCAGGGAACCTTGTTGAACCTAGTCGCGGTGACATGATCCGCTACGAAGGATACGACTATGACTTGATTCAAACTGGCAACGGTACGTTCTGGTCATGGTCGGATGGGTTCAAGACGTTCTACAGGATCCATACGAGTCGAGCCAATGTCGCGTCTTAGTGAACTTCGTGACGCAGTAGCGGCACACCTGACAGCGAACCTTACGACTTCGGTTGTCACAAGTGTTGTGAGTAACTTCACGCCGGAGGAACTCGACGAACCTGTGATCGCGGTGAAAAGCGGTGACAGAGTTGTGCAGATTGACATGGGTGCGGACAGCAGAGTGGTCACGCTTGTGATTAGTGTGCTTGGACGCAAGCCGAAGTCAGAGGGATACGCAGCGGAACCTACCGCAAGCTACAGGGAGCAGGAGGTCACAGCGTGTGACGCTTTCGATCTTGTAGCTGAGAACGTCCTTGCAGTATTCACTCCGTTAACAGACTACGCCCGCTGTCCGATTGCGGGACACAGATTGACTTCCGTTACGCAGGAGGTTGGATTTGACATTCCAGCCTACTACGAAAACGGAGTATGGTTCACAAACATTACTCTTGAATTCTACGACTACGACGACGAGGACATATAACGATGCCGCAACTATCAACCGACCTGAGCCGAGGTGCGTACTCTGGCAAGGAAACATTCTTGTACTACAACACTGCGACCTACGCATCGCCTACTTGGGTTGAGATCCCAAGAGCAAGAAACATTTCGATCAATGATGGTCCTGCTCTCGCTGACGTGGAGTTCCACGGTTCGTCGAACACAAGTCAGATACCGGGGTACTCTGCGTTCAACGGTTCGTTCGAGTATGTCCGAAGGAGAACGACCGCAGCCGTACCCGATGAAGTGTACGACGATCTCAAGGACGCATCCGAGAATGGATACATCCTCGACATGATGCACTTGAATCAAGCATACGAGACAGGGAACCCTGCTGTGACCAACCCTGACGCGATTGGATGGCGGGCACCCATTATCCTTGGTCAATTTGCGGAGACAGCTAACGGAGGTGATCCTGTCGTCGCAAGTATCCCATGCAGTTTGGCTGATGCGTACGACGCGTCGAACAATCAGATTGCCAAGGAACCTTACCCTGCACCGTAGCAGTGTGTACCATGTGAAGCGGTAGCACAGTGCTGCCGCATACCGCAGGCAAATTGGGGATAACATGCCACATACTTTCAAAGACGGAAACGGGAAACAGTTCACGATCGAACTCACACTAGGTTCGGTCAGGATGGTGCGAGGCAAACTAGCACTAGACTTGTTCAACGAAAGCGACTGGACACAGTTGATGAGTAGCTTGCTTGATCGCCTTACCTATGTTTGGTGGTTGTGCAAGGATCAAGCCGAAGCATACGGGTACGACATAGACGCCTTCGATCAAGCCTTGTGTTCTGGTGACGCAGCGAACCTTGCATCGGATGCTTGGTTGGAGGAACTGATTGTTTTTTACGCGGGCCTGAGCCAAGTCAAATTACAGAAGCTGACGAAAGCATACCTGACGGGTACTCAGGCCGAGAGAATCAAGTTCGGGACGAGCGAGTTCGAGGACTTGTTGAAGCAGACGCTCAGTGGTGTAACATCTTCCACGCCGCAAGCATCGTAGGGATAGATTGGAAACCGCTTTCGTTCCATGAACTCGGAGTCGTAACACGAAGTCGAAGGGTTGAGCAATGGGATCACACGACACATCTTTCGAGTCACATAATGTCGTGCTGGGCCAAGGCTCCGATACAACCTTCGACTCTCAATCCGTATCGCCAGACAACGACCTACGACGATCCTGCCGCAGAGTATCACAGGTTGATCAATGAATCCCGTAGCAACAGCATTAGCAAAAGGGATCAACGCAAAGGTCAGCAAGATCAAGTGGCAACAGGCGAAGATCAAGCGTCGCAATCACTACCTCGCAGCACAGGGAGTGAAGGACAGCCTGAGGTTCATCGTGACGCGAGCGAGAACGAAGGAGTTGATCCGTAAGAAAAACGCAGTGAGCAAACCGGGCGGTCGTCCAGTAGTTCATACGAAGCGTGCGTTATCGCGAATGGGTTTCAACTACAGCTACAAGGATCTCACCGGAGTAGCTGGTCCGGTCAAGGTTCCTGACCGTGATCCTTTCGTTCGCAATGCTGTTACTGCTCCGAATGCTTTGGAGTACGGAGGACAGTACACGATCCAAGAACACTGGCAGCAATTTGGATTCAGCAAGGAGGGTCGTTGGGTACGCACTACGAAATCAACCTCTGGTGAAGCGAAGAAGTCACGCCGACGAAAGCGAAAGATCACGATACAACCTCGACCGTTTATGAAGCCAGCACTTGAATTTGAAATTGCATCTGGCAACGTAGTCAACTCATTCAAAGATAAGTGGAGCGTGTAATGGCAAAGGCAGTCGAAGCAGGCAAAGCGTATGTTTCGCTAGGTCTGAAACCCAATATGAAAAAGGGTTTGCAGTCTGCATCAAAGCAGATGAAAGCAATGGGTCGCAGTCTTGCAATGGGTGGTGCCGCAATAGGTGCGGCAGGTGGTGCTGTTCTTGCACCGTTGTTGAAAGCTACCTCTGACTTCGCAGCAATGGGCGATGAGATCCACAAGATGTCCGCGAGGACAGGCGTAGCGAAGTCAACCTTATCTGAACTTGCGTTCGCAGCCGAACAGTCTGGTGGTAGCGTACAGGATGTCGAGAAGGCGTTCTTCGGTTTGTCGCGAGCTATGTTCGATGCGGCACAGGGTAGCAAGATGCCCAAGGAAGCGTTGTCAGCTATCGGTTTGACCTTCGAAGAACTCGATGGACTGAACCCCGAAGAACAGATGAACAAGGTAGCTGATGGGCTTGCGGGTATTGAAGATGTGTCAGTGCGTGCCGCAGTCGCACAGAAGTTGTTTGGCCGAGCCGGTAGGCAAATGCTCCCGATGTTGTCCGAAGGTGCTGCTGGCATGGCTGCGTTGAGACAAGAAGCACGCGACCTTGGTAGAGGTATGACCGGCGAGGATGCTGACGCCGCTGCTGAGTACACGGACGCGATGAATCGAGTAGTCAGTGTGTACAAGGGAATCAAACAACAAGTCGGTGCTGCACTCGCTCCTGCTCTTGCGGACATAGCAACGAAGTTCGCGAACATGGCGAAGCACGTAGTCACATTCGTCAAGGAGAACAGAGGAACAATCAAGATGGTTGCGGGAGTAGCGGCAGCGGTGATCGGTCTTGGTGGAGCGATCACTGCTGCGGGCTTTGCATTCATCGGCATCGGTTCGGCACTGTCTGCTGTCGCTGCTACGCTTGGGTTCCTTGTTAGTCCAATCGGTGCTGTAATTGCTGGCATCGCTGCACTTGGGTTTGCGGCCGAACACTATTTTGGATTCATAAGCAAAGCAATTAACTTCGTGATAGAACGATTCAGTCCACTTGTTAGCATGTGGCAGGACAGCATTGCAGCGATTGTTGCAGCGTTAACAGAGGGTGATATGGAGGGAGCGTGGGAGTTGGTAATGCAAGGTCTTGAAGGTACGTTCCTTGATCTTACCGCTGGCATAGGGGCGTACTGGGACACAGCAATGAATGTCCTAGTCGATGCTACCGCTGGAATGGCAAAAGCTATTGGCGGAATCATTAGTCAGCTTGGTGCGTGGATGAAGAAAATGCTCAACGGATACAAGGACTACTACAACGAAGTTTACAACAACGTAACCGAGATGATCGGGGAGCTATCGGGAGTTCGGACTATAGGCGGACCCGTCGATGCGTTTGGAAGCACTGGGGATTTTGTTTTGCAAGCTGGCGATAGTCTGATGGACTTTGGCAGCGGCATGAAAGATAGTGCTGAGGAGTACCGAAAGAATAATCAATCAGACACAGCAGCACGTGAGAAAGATCGACAGGCAAGACTTGCGGACATTCGTGAGAACGCAAAGCAACAAGGTGACGCAGCCCGCAAAGCAAAGAAGGAACGCAATGCAGAGTTGGACAAACTTGCGGGTATGCAACTCGACTCAGGAGACAAAGCAGCATCGGATACCGGAAAGACACGTGGCACTTTTTCGTCTGCCGCTGCAAGAGCAATCGGCATGGGAGGCGGGACGATACAAGAGCAGCAGTTGAAAGCAGCGAAAGACAATCAGAAGAACACGAAGATCATTGCGGAGAACACGAAGGATCTCCCTAACGGAGCGGCGTTCGTCTAACAAGGAAAACAAATGGCTGACATTATTATCGACGCAGCAACTGGGATCTCAATTCGTGAGCTATCAGGTCGCAGCGGAATGGACTCTGCGGATAACAACACAGCGAATCGTCGTTGGCTTGTGCGTGGCAGTTCAGACCCAATAGCTTGTCGTGCAATCTTTGTCGCGTACGCAGGCACGATTAGCCTGTACTCGTACGATGGGCTTGGTCTCAAGGATATGGACTGGGCTTTGTACGCAGACGGTGGACCCGACTCGTGGGAATTCCAAGCCAACTACGACTACACGCCGGAAGTTGGTGGATGCACGATCTCGATTGATACAGGGGGAGGGACTGTCAACACAACATCGGCGTTCAGTCAAACCAAGTTCCCTGCATCGGGAGAAGTCGCACCCGACTACGGTAACTCGATTAACGTTGATGCTGACGGGAACCCTGCTGGCATAGCGAAGGTCATACCGTCGATGAAGATCACGGTCAAAGCAAAGATCGCTGCCGCTTACGTTAACAGTCCGTGTGAGTATGCACAGATCTTGTACGCCTGCACGGGTAAGGTTAACGATGCGGCGTTCCTTTGCTTCGCAGCCGGAGAGGTATTGTTTCTGGGAGCTACCGGAGAACTGATTGCCGAGGATCCAGTACTCAACTTCTCTTTCGAGATCAGTCCGAACGAAACAGGAATGACTATCGGTGACGTATCCGGCATCAACAAGGATGGTCACGACTACATCTGGTTCAACTTCAAGCAGGAACAAGACACAGGAACGAACCTGAAAGTAACGAAAACGAGAGCAGCGTATGTTGCGAAGGTATACGAAGAAGCGGACTTCTCAACGATGAAGATTTGTGCGGCACCGCCAGCACCACCTGCACCATAAACGGCAGACATGAAACACGCAAAAGACAACTCGAATCTGAAAGTCATAGCTGGGCAACCTCTCAAGGCTGAACTTTGGAATCGAGTTATTGACCGGCTACCGAACAATGATGCAGGACAAGGGACAACTGTCTCGCTCATCAACAAGGTAGTCGTGCAGTGCAAGGCACATCAAAACATCGACACAACAGAAGTGTGGGCGGTCGATCAGTTTCTTGGTGAGACTGACCTATACGAAATCGCACCGAGTCATGTCTTAAGTTTGACTGAGGTAGTTTGGCCTGAGCTATGTCACAAGATCGTTGTTGCAGAACGACCTGTCCTGCAAAACGAGATCGGTCCATTTGCGTACAACGGAGGTGCAATAGTCGAACTCGCAGACGGAGTAGGTGACTACGCCTTCCCAGATCCCAGTAACCCGCAGGGGATGAAGCGTGGTAGTTCAGGCTACAAGATCCTGAACCTAGTCGGCACCGACAAGGCTGTAGTTCATCTTGGTGACGTGCAGCAACTGTGGTTGTACAAGCTAACGGAAACCTACATAGGAGGGTCGTCAGGCACAGGACACATTCACACGCTGTACGACGAGCAGTTTAGCAATAGTCCAACAACGATTAACTTTGAGATGGACTGCAAGCCCGATACGTTAGCGGTTGGGCATACAGGCTACTGCATGTTTGCTGACGGAGCATTCTGGGCAATCGACAACTGTTCTACAGGTGGCACTGGCACACAGACGAAGCGAGTGCGATTCGTTCTTGAAAACAAGTTCAACGATACGGGGCAAGCGTTAGCGAACGTGCTTGATAGCTTTGGCAACACAGGGTTGATTCGAGGTGATCAGGTTGTAGTCAATGATCCGCGTAAGTTATTTGCTCACGCGATCGGTTATCAGAACATGAACTTCACACCTCCTGCCATCTCGGACTTCCCGTGTGGTGGATCTATCGGGTACGCAATCTGGACCGAGGCACCGAACACAGATCCACCATCAACTGCGGACTACCCACGCTACGAGGTCGAGCAGTGTACGCAGACAGTAGAACGAATGAAAGTTTATGTCTACGAGTCTGGTTCCAGCGGCAGCGGTACAGACAAGAGTCGACCGACAGGACGAATGCCAACAGACGATGACGGTTGTTGGTTGTACTTCAACGACAGAAACAACTTCGCTTCACGTTGGCCTGACGTAGACTACTGCGAGAGTTGGCAGGACGTAACCGATCCTGAAATCCTCCCGATCTACAAGTACAAAGTGTTTGCGACGAACCCGCATAGGTTTTCGGCCAAGCGTGGTTCGTGGTGCATTATCGAGAAGAACACGACACCGCAACGAGCCGAGAACGCTTGCAACGACCTTACGCCGTACGCAGGTTTCAGTGATCCGGTTCCTCAGTGGGTTATATCCGAAGTGGAGCTACCTCTTGCTCGCTGGATCGCTGTTACGTTTGACACAACTACAGCAGGACAAGACGTATGGAATTACGGAGGTCAGTTTGCCGAAGGTGAAGATCCTTCGTTTGCGTACTTCCCAGATGCCGTGAACCTTAAAGATCGCATCAAGACAGCACCGACCTTGAACACAGGTTGTCTTGTAAAGGGCGAACCGGGCTGGGCATTCTGGGATCCGAACCAACAGCAATACAATGTGGTCGTGACCAACTCTGCGTTGTACGGTACCGCTGTTGAAGTCAAGGCTATAGCGACGACAGAAATGGCCGATGCCTTGTTATCAGCGAGTGAATGTCAAATCACCTACAAGGAACTCAGTACATTTTCAGCATTCGGAATGATTGAAGGTCCAGAACCTGACAACTGCGAAGCTGAAATCACAGACCAGACGATCAACATGGGGCTCGTTCCGCAGACTGTTGTCGCAGGCGTGACTAGGGTCGGTGACACCTTCTGCTTCGATTACGAACAAGTCTATGTTTGCAAGTCTGTCAATCTTCCAGACGAATGCTTGTATGTTTGCTGCGACCCGCCTGTCGAAACAGGTTGCTGTGAAAATTACGATGGCACGTACACGCCGGATCAAACGCAAGTGGACTGCGAAGCAGCAGGAGGAACCTACATGGGCAACGGTTCTGCTTGTCCGGGCCCGTGTGTTGAGTGTGACATTTGCACGAATTGCGATGGTGTGATTCTTTCTCCGCAGTCAATCAAAACTGGACTCGGTGCCGACCCTAGCTTTGCTGAGTCAGAGTTTGTCAAAGACAGTTGTTCCGTTACTTCAAATTGCAAAGTGACTTGTACCGGCGTGTGGACTTCGCCCGGCCTACCGGACGTAGCAGGAACCGTAAGTTGGGAACTAAAGACAGACTCATTCGGTAACTGCTACATCGAACAGACTGCAAGCCCCGCAACTGTAAATGGATTTGAGGTTGATGGGTGGAAGCTACTTGCATCGGGCTACACAAATTGTTGCGATGATGTATACGGATCATCGGACGGTGGGGGATACGAACCGTTGAACGGACAGGATCCATCAACGGAAGTTTGGGACGAGCTTAATGTCGATGCGGATTGTTGTGACGTAGGTAGCGGAGGAGGTCCGTGATGCACAAAGGTGTTGGCTCCGTAATTGAAAGCTGGATACCGGACTGGGCGTTGTCTCGCAAACGCAGTTCGTGCAACTGCAACAAGATCAGAGATGAGATGGACGCACTTGGACCGGACGGAGTTGAAGCGAACATCAAGAAGTACGTCGAACACTTCGTGCATCAACGTAAGTATCTTCGTCGAAAGTTTCGAGTAGCTCCCGACTTGTTGCTGCGAGCTTGGGTCGAACTCATGATCAAGAACGCTTGCAACAGAGTTCGTAGGCACGATCGAAAGTAGCTTCTCTGAACGCAGTCTGCGTTCCCCCCTCGGCCCCTCGTCGCTTACGAAAATAGGCTCGTTCTAGGGTAGCCCGAAAAGAAACCTCAGAAATTCGAAAAAAACTTCCCGCCCCACAATGGTGCTGTACAGCGAAAGGGGAACAAAATCGAAGTAGGGGGCTAATTGATCTGGTAAGGGGGGGGCTAATTGTTTCTAATTCAGTAAGTGAGGTTAGCTACCTCCAACACTGATCTTTAACAATTTGGTTTAACGCATCCGGCAGTGATCTGAGTCGTCCGGAGATTCCCTATCGAGGGGGTTATTAACTTTCTGAACTACGAGAGCGAGTTCGAAACGAAACGCAAAGCCTTTCAGTTTCAAATTCAATCAGAGTCATTCAGCGAACCCCCCTTCGAGACACAACCAAGTCGCAAGCTGGAACCTAGTCGATGCGGAGCGGGAATCACAAACATCGTATGAGTGTTGCGGGTAAGTCTTTCGAACCCCGACCTACCGCCGGATGAGGCGGGATCTCAAGGACAGTACTTTCAGTGTTGACCCCTCTGAGCTACGAACGAAGAACACAAGCCGCATAGCCGCTTAGCTGTTCCGAGAACGAGTCAGAGAATCACGAAGGAACCTGATAGCTACAAAGAGATCGTTCAGATAGAGCCAACGACGCAGTCTAGCCGCAAGCTAGTCGAGCCGAGACGCAACACACCTGACCTAGTCAGTAACTTTCACAGGACAAGTCCCTGTGTGAGTGAAAGCGGTCGGTCGCATGACATTAGTAGTCATGCCTGATGAGTAACTTCGAAACCGATAACAGGAACAGAGACAATGACAAAACTTACAGCAGTCGGCGTAGCAAACGCAATCGCATCCGTGCTTCAAGCATCCGGTGATTCAGACTACGCAGCACAGCAGTTACAGGCAATCAGCAACGCACTGCTCGACGGAGTAGCAGACAAGCAAGAGCAACTCGAAGAATCCTTGATGCACCACTACGGTGATGGCACTGAGATGAGGCGGCTAACATTCTGCGAGAACCTTGGCGACCTCCTTGGCGACAGGGCAATCGAACTTGACGACACGTTTTACGCAGACGCTCCCGAAGCTGACCTGTAGGACACGCAGCACACTTTCACTTTCAATACTTACACCGGAGACAGAGACATGACGAAGAACACAAACGTAGAACACGCAAACTCATTCGAAGCTACTATCACTTTCAAGAGTCGAGAAGATGCAGCACGTTGGCGACGACGATTCGATGATGCTGTTCAGTTCAGCAGCGGGTGCAAGATGCTGTTATGTGTCGAGGGTGATCCTGATGAGTCGGACCGGCTCAAAGAACTCTGCGACATCCTGCATCAGAATGACGAGACAAAGGATCTCACCTACTTTCAGTACGGAGTCGAGATTGAGTATTACGTTGCAGTCGTCTATTGCGGACACACTTGGGTTCAAGAGTTCGGCGACTACGACAAGAAGGTAGTCAAGCAGGAGATCAAAGACTTGAAGTACAGCGACAAGCTCTGCGGCATCCGGCAGCCGTACCAACTGCTGACTGTTCGCAACGATCAGCAGGAGGACATCGACAAAGCGATTGCAGAATTAGCGGACCCCAAGTAGGTCGAAACGCCTTCGGGCGTCAGGGCAGGTTGGCTACCTGTCCTCTGATGAGACAAGCCAGTAACAATTCTTCCAACAGGAAAACACAATGAAGATCGTATCAAGCATCAAGACTCTCGCAAGCAACATCCGTTTCCTTTGCACTCTTGACATGACGGAGCAGCACAAGTTGCTCAAGCAGGTTGAGAGAACACAGCTACGACAGGAGGATAACATTGAATCCTTCGGTCACAGGCTTGATGACATGCCAGAGTCGATAGAGCAATCAGTCAGCAGTGCGATGGACAACTACGAGATCGAAGGTGACATTCGAGACGCTATCGACGCATACGACTTTACCCCATACCTCGAAGAACTCGCAGAGAACATCGACATTAGCGACGAGATCAGGGAAGCACTGGGTGACATTGAAGACAACATAGACTTCGACACTCACATTGAAAACTATGTCGAGTACAACATCGACTTCGATGCCATCGTTGCAGATCACATGGACATGAGCAGCATCGCAGACATAGTTGATGAACGCATCGAGGGTAACGACTTCGGAGGAACCTTCGAGGAACTCACCGAGAAGGTACAGAACCTTGAGCTACAGCAAGCATCACTTGTGCAAGGCTTGAGCGTAAGGTTCGGTAAGCTCGCACAGTCATTGATGTTCAGCACCGACTGGTCGCAGGACGCAGAGGTTCAGGAAGCAGAGATCAACGAGGCATTGTCTGCAGAGGTTCAGGAAGCAGAGATCAACGAGGCATTGTCTAATGCAAACAACGATCCAATCCTTGAGATCCTTCAAGCAGTCGAAGCAGAGAAGCAAAGCAAAGAGTAGTAGCCATGTTGAACTTACCCATACCGGAGACAGAATTATGCAGACCGTTACCTATCTATCACATGAAATCACAGACGCGACTACGCAGAACGACAAGATCCCGAAACCCAAGCTAGATCAGTTTGGATACACGCGTAGCTCAGGTTCACCGACAGAGTATCGCTTGAAGTTCGAGGGGTCGAGTCGTTGGTTTCGCGTGTACTGCTTGCAGTTTTCAAATGCTGCCTCACACTTCATAAGGTACAAGAACGACCGCTTGTACTTGAAGGGTTCGCATTGGGATGACATCACCGACTTGGCAGCACAAGAGAAGTCGAAGCGGAGTAGTCATGTCGGACAGATCGTTGTACTCAACGAACTTCCAGACGCAGTACGCTGGGAGATCCTTGAAGTGAGTGATCACGATGGAATGTTCACCGTGCGAGAAGAAGGTACTGACTACCGTCCGCAGTTGATTCATTCTTCGCAGATTCACAAGCGAGTATGAGAGTCGAAACGCCTTCGGGCGTCTGCGGGGTTCCGTCCTACCCGCACTGATGAGACAGGACACAACTACTCGATCTTCAAGGATCAATGCTATGACTACTACACTTATAAGCCCAGTTCAGCAGGCTGTTCGCGATCACCTTGCATCAGAGTTTACAAGGGAGGTTATCAAGGTTCCATTGTCTGGTCCCGATAACATGCCGAGTCCGCACTACGGCTTGTGCTTTGATGATGCAGAGAGCAGGGAGGATTGGATGCGATGCACAGTCAAGAAGGGTTACATCCCGCATACCCGCGAGGACGTAGCAGTGCTGTCCGAGACTGTAGCTGCCGGACTCGATCTCGAACTTGATCAGGTGAAGATCAGTGCATTCTTTAAGCCGCATACTGGTCATCGCGTTGCAGTCCAGCCGACTATCGGATACCGGAAGGCTTTGTCTGCAAGTCCGCTTGATACCTTGTGGCCAAAGTTCATTATCAACGCGAACTACGGAGGTTCATTTACTGCACAGTGCGGCATGTACCGCGATGCTTGTTCGAACATGCAGATGATGCGAAGGGTAGAACACACGACCGTATCCCTGCGGCACGTTGGTAACTTCCGCGACAACTTCGATGACACAGTATCGCAGTGGCAGTCATTGTCTGCGAGGTTCGACAGCATCGTTGAAGCGGCTAACCACTTTCGAGAGACAGAGGTTCGTGCTGCCGACTTCTACAACAGCCTGTACCCTGAGCCGAGTGCCGCTGATACCGCTGCGAAGCACAGGCGTCACAAAGAGAAGCTCAGGTCGATGATGTCACGCTTGCTCAAGGAGCGAAACAAGATCGGCAACACAACAGCAGACGTTGTGAAGTGTAACCTTTGGGAGCTAGTCAACAGCGTGACAGGATTCGTGCAGCACGACAAACGCAAGACTAGGGACGGCAAGAAACTCGATCCTGTTACGAAGTCGTTCTTAGGTGTTGCCGACAAAGAGTGTGACAAGGCTTGGGATTACGCATTCGATGCAGTGCCGTTTGCTGCAGCGTAGTATCGCCCTGTGAATCGAAACGGCACGTTGGCTGCGTGTCGTCTGTTGCGAAGTGGTTTCGCAATACTGATGAGACATACCTACAGGATAAACAGATGACCAAAGTTACAGAGAAGCCAGAGTTCAATTCTATCTACGATCGTGTCGACGACGCAGCGATGTCAAGACTGACATTTGCTTTGTCGTGTATTGCAATGGGCGATGACATTACTGACGACGAAACGTATTTGAAAAGCGAAATTATGAGACTAACAGATCTTGTTACGCGAATGGAACTTCGAATGTCAACAGCACGTCCATTCAAGTCTGCATCTTCGTTCTACAGACGACAGATCGTAGTAGTCCAACAGTTTATTGATGCACACAAAACAGAACTTACAGCAAGGACAAAACACAATGACAACTAGAATTAAGATCACAGTCACAGATGCAATGCTCGATGAGCTACGCAGAAGATCGAAGAAACAGGACATGAACGTTAGCAAGTATATACGCAGCGTGTTATCCAAAGACCTTATCGGACCCGAACAGAAGCATCTTCACAACGATGTTGTACGAGTCGGGCGACCCCAAGTACACAAACAGGATGAGACATAATGACGAAGTACAAGATACGAAAAGCAACAGTCAACGATCTACCTTCGCTCATGGAGATAGAACACCTCGCAATCAAGGAGTCATTGCCTGTTGAAACCATCTCGTTAATCATGGACAACTCGAACTACACCGTTTCTGTATGCACCGTTGACCTTGATAGCGACGAAGAAATCCTCGGCTACACAATGTGGCAGGACGTGGACAACACGCATGTGATCTCACGCTTGCTTGTTCATCCTTCGTGCTGGAACCGAGGTATTGGCAAGGCATTAATGACTCATATCATTGATGACTCAGAGAAGTGCGGTAACGAATGTGATTTTGTTTGCATTCCAGATCAAGCCGTATTGCTGTTCCCGTTTTTCTTACGCAGTCTTGGGTTCAAGTTGAACCGCAAAGCTGGTATCGTTTCCCTGTATTCATTCACCGGAGAATCAGAATGAAAAGTTCAATTGAATGTAGCGTTCGTTACGACGAAAGCAACGAAGATTACCACGCAGACAAGCAGTGGATCTCATCTTCGCAAGTCAAAGCATTTGCAAGCGGACCTAGTGTCTACAAGATGCGGTACGTTGACGAATACAAACAGCCGTACAACAAGTCGTTTGCTCTCGGCTCGTTAGTTCACTGCATGGTTCTTGAGCCCGACAAGGTTGAACAGCGATACATCGCTGCTCCGCATCATGATCGACGCACCAAGGAGTACAAAACTTGGGCCAATCATTACGCAAATGACTCGCGAACAATCGTCAGTGCAAAGGAGTGGGACACAGCTAACGCTTGTAGCGATGCTGTCTACGACAACCCGTTCGCCTCTGCACTGTTTACGACTAACGGAACCGTTGAAGCAAGCTACAGGTTCAAGCATCGCGGTATTCAATGCAAGTTCCGTCCTGACAAGCTAATCGCTGAACGCAAGATCGTTGTTGACCTGAAAACGATCAGCGAGTGTACGCTGCCGGAGATCCTTCGCTCAGTACGCAAGTACAAGTACGGGCTACAGGCAGCACACTACACAGTCGGAGCAGAAACAGTATGCGGAGGTACAGAGCGATTCAAGTTCTACTTTGTGTTTGTTGAAACCTCTGCACCGTTTCGATGCTGCTGTCTTGAAGTCTTGCCAGATAGCTTGTACGGCAAGATTGAATTGTGGGAGCAGAACCTATGCGAGCTTGATAGCAGGCTGCGACTTGATGACTGGACTGAAACTGAATTCTATACGCAACTACAAGAGATCGAGGTTTGAATATGACTACGCAACTATCACTACGACAGAACCTGCAGGGCGATGCTTTCAAAGAACGACTCGCGAGTGTGCTTCCGATGCACATTACTCCTGAAAGAATGGTCGCAGTCACACTGACTGCATTGAGTCGAACCCCCGCACTTTCAGGGTCGGACATTGATCAGGCATCGTTCTTCAAGTCAATGATGACACTGAGCGAGATCGGCCTTGAGCCGAACGGTACCCATGCTCACCTGATTCCGTTCTTCAATTCGAAGCGGCAGTGTCGAGAGGTTCAGTTGATCGTGGATTACAAAGGTCTTGTACTGTTAGCTAGCCGAGCAGGTTACACAGTTCAGGCCAGAGTCGTCTACTACAACGACGAGCTTGAGTACGATGGATTTGAAGTCACTCGTCACGTTCCTGCTTACCTACTTGGCAAGGACAACGGTGACGTGCTTGCGTTCTATTGCATCGTTACCTCAGAGAAAGATCGACGCATTGAGTTTATGTCGAAGGCAGAGGTAGACAAGGTGCGTACAGCAAGTCGCGGAGGGTCATCGGGTCCGTGGCGAGATCACTATGTTGAGATGGGCAAGAAAACAGTGTTCCGTCGAGCCGCGAAGTACATTCCCTTTGAGCCGCAGACTGCGACCGCGATCCTGAAAGGCGATGATGATGTTCCTGAATCTTTGAGCAAGCAGCGGTCCAAGACAGTTGACGTTGCGGAGTTCAAAGCTATGTTGGATGTGTCTCATCAGACGGACGAGTCACAGTCGAACGCTTCTCCGGTGACACACGACGAGTAGCTCGAACCGATCCTGTTGCGTTCCAGCCCCCTGACAGCTATCAGTTAGGGGGCTGGATTCGTTTAGGGGGGTCAGGTAGCTCCCCTGACCTATCTCACAGGCCGAGATAGCCTAGTTCGCGTCTGAAATGCTTGGTTATAGCCCCTCAGACTATCCCGAGGCACAGAAGCTACAGGGGTCCGGTAAAACAGGGGGCAAGATCGAAGAACTAGGGGTCAGTTCAGCGAGGTTCACGACGAGCATAAACATATTCGTTGTGTCTATCGTTTTTTAATCTGACCCCAGTAGACAGACAGCTTCGGATCTGTATTTTGGATAGCTGTCTCGGATGCCGACACAAACAGCATCACCTGCGGGCGTTTGATAGCCGCCCAGCCGCGACAGGTCGCCCTGTCCCGTATCTTCTCGCCAAAGAATAGCTACACCAATCAGACATGATCTGTGGGAGTGGACTTTCGAGTGTGACCCGCTGTTTGACTCTTTCAAATAGCAAGCTGGCTAGTAGGGAATTGTTACACACCTACACAGCAAAACAAAATCAAATTAACCCCCCTTCCTTTCAAGCATGTGCTTGAAGGGGGTTGGGTATTACTTGTTATAGGTTTACAGATGAGACAAAAACAAAAGAACAAACGAGAGTGGTTGTACGGAGAACTACGCAGCACAAAAGACTTGTTCATTCGGTCGCGTGATAAGCGGGCAAAGGAGACTATGCCAGCGGGTACGACAATGCCGTACAGATTGCGGTTGTTTGGATTGCCTATTACAGACGCTGTGACTGTTACTGCGAGATCCGTTGATGATGCAGCAGAGCGTTTAGCGGATTCCATCATGCAGACATCAAGTAGTCCGAGCAGTCAGATTCGCATTGTCTCGATGGATAACAAAATTGCTTGGACCTTTGAGCAAGGCAAGCTATTGAGGAAAGTTGATCGCACCTACACCGGAGAATAATCATGTTCAATGAATCAGAAGAAAAACAAGCCCGTCAGTTGTACTGCCGATGGTTTGCGAAGTTCCCGAAGATGAAGAACCCTACTGATATCAACAGCAGATCGAAGTACGACTTCGCGATGCAGATTGGTTGGGAGAAGATGAGACTAATGATGACCGCAAGAAAAGCAAACACGGACAAGAACGGCTACCCGTACCCTTGGACGAAATCAGAATTTTGGAGTGATAGCAAATGACGCAGGACGGAACGACTGATGATGACAAACCCGCAGGCAACGTATGTTGCGATACCTGCAACGAAAGTTGCGATCTCATATACGAGGATTGCGGGTTCGGTACTACAGAAGCGTGGGGCTATGTAACCTCGCACGAAGATTGGCAGTGGGTTAGCTCCTGTTGCTTCGATACTTACACACCGGAGAACAATGATGAATAAACAAGAACCAAAAGACGAGATCGCTTCGCTACGAGAACAGATTTCGACGCTTCGACTGTTGCTTGGAATCAGACAAGACACAATCGACAGTCTGCGAGCAGTGTTGAAGCACGTATCAGAACTTACAAGTGGAAAAACGGAGAATGATAATGAACTATAGGCTTGAAGTATTTGGGGTGAACGAAAGCACGGGTTATCATCAGCGTGGTTATGATCGACGTTGCTTCGCAAACGCAGACTACAACGTGTGGCTGAAATTACTCGAAGATGGGGTATGCAATCGCATCAAGTTGATCGACACAACAACAGGCATTACGATCAAGGAGGCAGTTCTATGTCCAACCGAGTAACAAATGACATAGCTCGAAGGGAGTTGTTTCAGATAGCAAAGTTTTATCCGACGCTTTCAGGCTTGTTATGCAAAACGTGCAAGGCAGGAGGTACTGAAAGGTTCGGGACTGTTTGGGCTACAAAGCTAACGGAAGCAAACCTTGCGGTTGATCACTTCATAAATGTGTGCGACGAGTACGCATCCGGTGAGGTTGACATGCCAAATCCATCTGATCGACTGTGTCGTGACATCATAGTTGCAGTACGCGACAGGATGCACTCTGAGACAAGACGCTTGCGACAGTTTGAAAAGTATCACGATCAGAAGCGAGACGTAGGAGCTATGCAAAAGGTTCGAGCCGATGGCATTTACGGGTATTGGGGAATTGAACTTGGTCGTATGTTAGCTCAAGGTCATTTGACCAAGGAGGAACACGACAAAAGGTTCAAGGAGGTACGAGCATACGACATGGAGGATGGTCCGCTACCGGATTGGGTAAACAATGCCAAAGCTATACGAGGTGACGATACCGTACGTCCTCAAAAACCATAACGCAGGACAGCAGCGGGCATGGCAGATTGCAGCAGCGGAACGCAAGAGATGTGAAAAGCAACTGCGAGCAGAAGGTTATATCCGTAAGCCATGCGAGCGACCGATTTCACTTGAGGTAGTTCGCAATCTTGGTCCGAAGCAAAGGTTCTGGGACAACGATAGCATCCTGCGAGGTACCGCGAAGCAATTGATCGACTCACTTGTTGCTTGCGGTTGGTTCAAGGATGACAGTCCTGCATATTTGCAACAGGTCATTGGCAGACAACAAGTTCTGTTCGATGACGAGAACAAAAGATTGACTGCGAGTACGACCATTGTAATGTGGTCAACCTTCGCAACATTCAGTTAGAACAGCCCCCGTAGCATACGCTGCGGGGGCGTTTTTTTCGTCTACATAATTCCGCAGGACGGACCGCCAAACTTGTATCCGTAGGTTTTGAATGTCACAATCATGTGCTTGTGGGGTCAAAACATCCGGCAGGACGGTTGTAATTCTAGTCGCCCCACTTTGTTGCTTCCGTCCTGCTTCAAAACCAACGAGGGAACGATGCGTTTTACAACACTGTGTCTTTTGATCGCGGCTTGCATTATTGGCTTGAGCTTGAATAGCTCATCGGATGCTGGGGATGTCCGCGAGGTTGAAGTGGAGCAAGTTAAACAGACTGCTGTATCTGCCCCCCTGTTTCAACGAACAAGAAGCAGAACGGTTAACGTGGAGGTAAGCGAAACAGCCGCTCCTGTGCAAGCTCGATGCGGGCCGAACGGATGCAGCACTGTCAGGTCGAGAGTAGTTGAGTCGATCAGACAACCTCGCAGCCGTGGCGGGTTCATTGCAAGACTGCGTAATCGTAGCTCGCGTCGAACTGTTTCAGTATCTCGCGGATTCAGTCGCTAATGCGTAGCTTGTTTGTCCTCGCAGCGGCATTGTTTTTTGCTGCTATTGCTTTCGAAGATCGTACAGTCGCGGATGCTCCGACCGAAACTCGGCGTGTTCTGTATGTCGTCGAGCAACAAGAACGATCAGTACTGCGAGGACAGGCAATCGCACAGAGTCGAGCAGACTACATGGCTTCGTACAACTTCAAAGGACACCCACCAAAGTCAGCCGGCAATCAATGGTCGGTCAAGGGAGCAAACTTTGAAGGCGTAGGATGGAATAGCTCCCCGACTCGCGATGCAAACAGAGTTGGCACCTGTAGGCCAAGCGGCAGATCAGGTAGTCAAGACGATAACAGTCGAACATTGTTAGGCGATGCTGTAAGTCGCAGCCGCTACGGAACTTTCAGAGTACGAATTTGGGGTCGATAATGCGGAACAACAAAGCGTTTCAATTCTGCGTAGGTGCATTTGTGTTGTTCCTTGCATTTCGGCTCTATCAAGAGCAATGGTTCACCTCATTGTTCGAGCAACGCAGCAACGAGGACGGAGTAGAATCGCTCGATCTCGTTGCGATGTTCATTACGGCTGCGGTATCCGCAGTGCAGATGGTTGGCTTGATTGCGATAGGTATCGTTGCTGGATTGCAACCGTTAGTCACAAGTCTTATGGATGGCATGATCGGTATGTTATCGCCAAGTCAAAGCAAGTCCGATGACTCTGTTCAAGAACTGCTCAAACGAATCGCTGATCTCGAAGCAGCGAACGAGAAAACAGATGCCTGAACAGCAACAGAAGATCAATCCTGTTTTGCTGTTAATCATTGCAGCGGTAATCGGCTACTTCGTACTCGCACGAAAAGCGGACAACAACGAGCCGCCGCCAAAACCTACTGCGGGAGCTACAGTCGTCATTGTTCCTCCGGTCGGGTTCGGTGCCAGCATGAAACTCGATGAGTGGGCTGCGAAAAACAAGGTCGAAATTCGTCGCTATCGCGAGGATGCTGACGTAAGCAAGGCCGAGCCAGAGGTTCGAGAGTTGTTCGAACTTACGAAGGGCAATCGTCCGTGTGCGATCACTGATCTGAATGGTCGCATTGAGATCCTTCCGTTAGACGAATCGCTACTCCAACGATTGGACGATCTGAAATGACTTATGAATCGGGATGGATACCGAGAAACTATGACGAAGATCCTGTAGGTTCGTGTGCGGCTGCGTATTCGGGCGAAAGAGTCAGCATGGATGATTGGCCTGAACTAATTGACTATCAATCGCGAAACGTATGCTCGGCGTGGCACGTACACAAGTACAATCGTGTTCCTGTTTTGAATCAGATAAGGTTCAAGTACTGTTGGGCGTATGCCGTGATCGCAGGAGTCATGAACCGCTACGCATTTCAAGGACTAAACAACCCTGTTGCTGAGTTGTCCGCTACCGCAGTCGCAGCACAAGGCAAAAACTATCGCAACGTTGGGGGTCACTGTTCGCAAGCTATTGCCTACGCAGAAAAGTACGGCATCCCAGAAGCAAGATATTGGCCGAACAACAGCAAGGACAAATCGTACGCACGCGATGACGAAGTAAAACGATCTGCGAAGGAAACGAATGTCGTCGAGTACGAAGATTGCGGAGATGATTTCGTTGCTGCGATCTCTGCAATGCTCACTACGAACCTTCCCGTGGCGTTCGCAATCCCGCGATGGCGTCACGCTGTCCTTGGACTGCGGTTGTACTGCAAGAATCCGCGACGACCGAGAAGTTTGGGGAGCTACAGGTTGGACTTCGTCAATTCATACGGTGTGAAGCATGGTCAATCTGGTTACGGTCACATCGTTGGCGACACAATGCTTGGCCAAGAACACATTGTCATCAAGTCCGTGAAAGTAAAACAAGATGTTTAGTAGCGTAGCGGATCCAACAATCGTTGCAGTGTTGCTTGGAGGACTTGGAACTCTCGCAACAGTCGTCGGCGTTTTGTACAAAAACACAACGACACACTTTCAACAAGTTCAAGTGAAGTTGGACGACTGCGAGAATGATCGAGCAGAGTTGTGGCATGTAATTGCAAAGCAGGCTGGTTGTCCTGTTGAAGATTTGAAACGAGAACAAAAATGACTCAGAATCTCAAATATGAAAACGATACACTCGTAACTGGTCAGGCGATTCAGAGTGATGCAGAGGTCGCAGGGACAAGTTTGCTGTTTACTGATTCAGATGTGGACGAAATTTCGTTGTACATCACTTGGTCGAATCAAACCTCTTGGCAAGGGTGCGAATGTTATGTGATCGATCCAGATGGCAATTATCATTACGTTTTCAATGCAGGTAGTCTGCCATTTGGTAGTGGGCAAAGAGCAGACGTGTTTGTGATTACTGCAGCGTCCGGCAACTTTCCGTACACGCAAGATGGAACTTGGGAATTTTATCTTGAAGATCAAATGTACAACACTTGCAACATTATTCAGGTGCGAGTTACAGTCAAATGCACTGATGCAAACATGCCTGCAACGCACAACGAAATTTCGTGGTATGGAGGCGGTTGGTATCGGGGCGGAGTTGATTTGTCCAACAACCAGAATCATGTGTACCCATACAACAATGCAACTATCGTTGGCGACACAGGTTCTAACGGTGCCAATGCGTTTTCGTTTTCATCTGCATCGAGTCAGCGATGGTCAGATGGAATCATTGCAGACTATAACAACGAACCGCAATGGTCCGTCAGTGCGTGGGTGAAACCTGATCAAAACACAGCATTCAAACAGGTGATTTTTTGCAACCACGGATATGTGCGGGGCAATTTTCAGTTGTATCAAAGCTATGATGAATTTGGTTTGTTTCTCGGTTATTTCGATCCTACTTACAATTCAGGTGATTCAGAAACAATCGTAAGCACAAACACAAACATCACTGCAGGCGATTGGTACAACGTGGTTGCAACATTTGATGGTAATGCAAATCCAAAATTGAATCTGTTTGTTGATGGTGTTGCTGCGAGTGTGAGTCGAACAACAGGTGGAAATGGATTGACCACAATGCCTGACAACAGTTATGCAGGAACAGCACCCGATCAAACAATAGGTGCAATGAAACAGGCAAACAGTTCAACAATCCATTATCCGTTTGATGGTTCTGTTGATGCTTGCAGGACGGTCAATTCAGTGTACACATCAGAGGATGTGTCATGGTTGTCATCAGGTCGTGATAGTGCCGGTGGTCCTGTTGTTTTCAAACCGTATTTCATACCTCAAAATCAGACTGCAGGAATGTTCCAATGATCAAAAATCAAGCAGGCCAATTAATCTCGTTTCTAATGTTATCAGCGACAGACGGTTCAGGCGTAAACACGGGGACAACCTACGTTGGCTTAATGAAAGATGGATCGGCACCAGTCGCTGCAACGAACAGCCCTTTCCACAAGTCGAATGGCAGTTGGACGTTATCACTGACGCAAGCCGAAACAAACTGCGATCACCTTCTTGCTGTGATGACGATTAGCGGTGCGATTACATCAATGACGCAGGTTTACACTGTCGATCCAGCAAACTTCAAAGCAGACGTTTCTGCTCTTGCTACTGCCGCAAGTATCACGGACATCAAAGGGTCAACATGGTCTGCATCGACCGACACATTGGAATTGATCAGGGATCGTGTTGATTTGGGAATAACACTGACGGCAGGGCAAAACAATTTCAATCCTGCGACAGACACGGTAGCCAATGTCACACTCGTCGCGACTACAACGACGAACAGTGACATGAGAGGGACAGAGAACGCCAATACGGTCGCACCCGACAATGCTTCTGTCGCTTTGATCCTTGCCGACACCAATGAACTGCAACAGAACCAAGGCGACTGGGCTACTGCGACTGGGTTTGCAACTATCAACCCAGACAACGCAGGGATCACAGCTAACGGAACAGCTATCGCAGCGAACCTTACCGCTATTAACAATTTGAATGACGTAACAGTGCAAGAATTTTGGGACGCATTGACTTCGGGGAGCTACGCATCAGGGTCATTTGGCGAACGACTGCTTCGCAGTACAACGCAACAAGCAGAAGTTGCGGTCACAGGTAGCAATCATGTTGCAGCGGACATACACGAACTACAAGATGACGTAATAACCTCCGCAACTCTCGACGCTTCTGCGATTACTGACATTCAAAGCGGACTTGCGGAAGCTACCGAGCTTGCGTTGGTCCCAAAAACTGGTTCGCCCTACACGCATACGAATCAAGCGGGCGACACAATGACCGTAACTATCACATAGGCAACAGGCATGGCTATCGTAAATTCATTCGCAGTATTCTACGGAGCAAACTACCCGTTAGAATCAAACGTTCTTGATACTGCACCAACGTATGGTGACGCAATGAATGTTCTAAACGGAACTTACGTTGCGGGAGGTGGTGACGCAATACCTGCGGCTGATGATGTGCGTGACGGAATAGCTACCGGACAAACTGTTGGCACCATTGAACTACCAGATGCTGGCGAGGTGTTGTTGGGAGTAGGCTATGGGGCTCAAGGGACAGAGCGAACGGGTACTCTTGTCGTGAACAATTCAGCAGGATCGTCAGAGTTACAAAAGGACATTGCGTTCAACGCAGGAGATGACTACCTCGGCGTAAATGCGATCACGTGGGAGTCAAATACGTTCGCACCGATGGACGGTACGTTGTACTTCACGCTCGTTGATGATCAATTTGTCGAGTGGTTGAACGCTTCGCCTACTTACTCGTCGCAAACCACTGTCAATCTTGAACTTACGCACGAACAAACTGCCGAGATCCCAAGCGATGTGTACCGCTACGGCATTCGTCACGTTGATCCAAGCGGAGTTGTTCGTACGTTAGCTCGCGGATTCTGTTCCGTTGCTATGTCATACGCAAACATTGACCCGAGTTGACCGCAGACTCGCAGCCCGCAGACTATTCGACCCCTGATTCCCCCTTGACTTCTCACGAAGGAGGGGTCAGGATGACGAAAAGGGGGTCAAATAACTCCCCGCGAGGTAGCTCCCACATGCCTGTCTAAGGCGGTTTCCGATTTTAGGGTGTAAGTTAGCCTATTGGCTCAGAATCCGAAGTCTCAGGGGGCTGAGATAGGCTAGTGGGGGTCACAGGAGGTTAATTGCCGTAGGTACTACTTTCGCCTCTCAAAGACGATGAG
>Ga0233415_10000162_pt1 | contig 33018 bp, 38 predicted proteins | sample Na_anoxic_12_MG_FD_188631 | JGI IMG/M metagenome (GOLD analysis project Ga0233415, IMG submission 188631) | Seawater microbial communities from Saanich Inlet, British Columbia, Canada - Na_anoxic_12_MG | ecosystem: Environmental > Aquatic > Marine > Inlet | place: Canada: British Columbia...
CTGAAATATTTATCTTTTGTTTTTTAATTTTGACAGGTTTTGGCTTTGGTGTATATGGATTCTTTAAAATATTTAAAAAAGCTTGTTCCTTCCTATGTTTTAAAGCTTCTGTATCATACATTTTAGCAGCTTCGATTTCATCAATAAATGGTCCGAAAATACGTTGTTGATTATTAACAGTCATTTTGGTAATCCACCCATTATTAGTCCTATATACGCCAACGTATTTAGATTGTTTGTGGTGTTTCTTACTTGTCAAATGACTTTTAGGCATTATATAAATAATTGATTAATATATATATTAATTATTAATCAAATTTTTTTATAAAAAAAAATAAATAATTACAATGAGCGAATCATTGATAAACAACAAGGGTGAAAATCCCTCTAATTTGGATGTAAAATTCCAAGATATCACCAATCTATCTAATGATACAGTTTCCAAGGTTGGACAGATTGTGGATAATAAAGGAAGTGAGTTCCTTACTGATAGTGAACTTGCGCATGACGCGTATTTTTACGATAAAGGAACAGAGGATTATTATCGAGGTCGGGAGGATAAAGGATCGTGAATAACTCACTTATAAATAAAATAAAATTTTTATAAAAAAAATGAAGGTATTTTTTTATAAAAAAAAATAAATAATTACATGTCTTCAAAACAGACAAAAGAAAAGGATGAAAATCCCTATAATGGTCGAGAATACGCTGTTAATACTCAAAATACTAATTTATGGTATGATAGTATAGAAACACAACTGCAAAGAGATGCAAACGTTGAAAATAGTAAGTTCCTTACTGAACGTGAACTTGCGCATGACGCGTATAGGTTCGATAAAGGATCAATTGATTATTGGCTAAAACAGGAGGATTATTGTTAATACCTTTAATATGAAGGATAATGAATAACTCACTTCAAAATTTTTTATAAAAAAAATGAAGGTATTTTTTTATAAAAAAAAATAAATAATTACAATGAGCGAATCATTGATAAACAACAAGGGTGTAAATCCCTCTAAAGATGCAATTCCCTCTACAGATGTAAAACCCCCTGTTCATAATTCAAACATTGGTAAATGGAATCGTGCTATAGACGAACAACTGCATAAAGATCCAGAAGGGGAAATTTTATCTACATATTCATGTACAATAATCCCTGATTTGGATCCAGAATGTGTGAAACAATTGCAGGAAAACAGATCTCCCATTGATGAATGGAATAAGGAGATAGAGAAGCAAGAACAAACGTACTGGAAACGGCAGGGGAAGAATGCAGAAGAGTCCTGAGAGGAACTGTGAAAAATATAGGTTAATATAAAGGTTACTCTTTTTTCACCTATTATAAAATAAATAAAGTAATCAAATAGCGGGTGAAAAGCCTCTAAATGATAAACTCTTGATCAAATATATAGTAATATTTATAATAAAATTTTTATAAAAAAATTGATAGTCTATTAACCATTATATAATAAATTATCTCTACCATGTCAACATACCAAGAGATGATTTCGCTGCTTAAGCAGATGTTAATAATTGTTAGTAAACACCAATTGTCGAGTAATGATATTCTACTTTGTAATCGCATCGATAATACATTGAAAAGGAGTAAAATAGAAACTCTTTCTAATGATTCTATGGATAAGTTCAGGGATGAATTAGGAAGGATCAACTGCTTTTACCAAAAACAAGAAAAGAAGATAAAAGATCTCAACACATTTCTTCAACAGCAACAGAAGAGAGCTGACGCGAATGATAAACTCGAGTCAATTGTTCAAATAAGTGCTGCTGTTGCTTATGCAGGGAAGGGAGAAGCAATGGATAAGATCTTAGAAGAAAGATTGTATATGTTGAAAGATTCGGATAATGATCTCCAACACCGCTTAAATGCTCTAAAAAAATAAGTGGTGTAAAATTATAAATGGGACCTCATATGAGGAACAGGATAGCTTTGATAATATTTGAATCCATCTCTGTATGGTCGACGATATCTATCTCTTCTGTAAAAATAAAGGGGATCTCTGCCACTATTGATATAATTGTAAGGTTTAAGGGTATAATCTTGCCATGTTTCTACTGCAAATTTGGAATTCATAAGGATAATGACAATAATAAGTAAAACAAAAGGTATTAAAAAGTTCATTTCTATAAAATAAGTGGATATATTTTTAGCAGAAAACTATTTAAAAAAAAATAATTATAATAATATAAACAAATGAAAAAAAACACCTTTTTTAAAAATATTACGAATGACTCTACTATTATAGATATTGATGACAACTCTTCTATGGAGAATAAAGAATCAAAATATATTTATTATCCATCTCCTCAAAGAAACAACTCACAGAGAAACAACTCACAAAATATTAATGTTAATGTTAATAAATTTTCAAAATTACCTCCTTTACCAAAGGTAGTAAATACACCAAAAATTGGAAATGTTCCTAAAGTAGAAAATAATTCTCCTGTAAATAAACCAATTGTTAAAGAAATTAAGAGTGAAATAGAAAAAAATATAGTTGAAAAAGTGGAAAAAAAATCTCCTGTTAAAGTAGAGATGACAAAATCAAAAAATGTTAAAACTGAAACTAAAACTGAAACTAAAACTGAAACTAAAACTAAAGTAGAGTCTCAAGAAAAATCTCAAGAAGTAATTGAGAAAAATAAAATTGAATATACTGAAGAAGATTTATTATTTAATCTTAAAATTATTTCTGAACTTAATATTTCTGATAAATTATCATATGATGATAAACTCTTCAGTATTGATAATCCAACATATACACAAGGTTTATCCAGATGGTGGTATGGAGAAGATAGAGCTAAAACATTAGAAAAATTAAATAATATTATTGATGCTACATTTAAATATATGGATAATACATTTACAAATAAAGTAAATTTAATAGGATCTAAAAATATTGATGAAGGTATTTTATATGAAAATAATTCACAAGTTATGCAAAAATTTTATGCAACTTTATTAGAAACTATTAAAGGTTTAGAAAAATTAAAAAATACTTATATTCATGATAAGTCAATGACTACGGGATTGAATCTTTTGATTGAAAGAATTAGAAGACGTACGGTTAAAATTGATGAAATTTCAAGAATTGTACCTCATTCAAATTTACATTAATTTACATTAATTTATAATAATTATAAATAAAAATGTAGTTATAAGATATAATGAGTAATCTTAATATCTTATTATTAATTATATTTTTATTATTGCTTATCTTAATTGCGATTGTTTTAATTGCACAATATCAATATATGATACAAAAATCAACAGTTGTTCAACCTGCTGGTTGTTTAGGAACAAGATGGGGATGTTGTTCCGATGGTATTACAGTCAAAGAAGATGAAGATGGTACAAATTGTGCAGATTATGAGATGTATTTAAGACCTCCAGAGGTTCCAACAATTGCAATGGATGTTCAACCACCACAGGTACCAGTCTTACCAACTGAATTGCAGAAACCGATGACACCTCTTAAACCAGCTATGCAACCATTAGAAAAACCAATGATACCTCTTAAACCAGCTATGCAACCATTAGAAAAACCAATGACACCTCTTAAACTAGCTATGCAACCATTAGAAAAACCAATGACACCTCTTAAACCACCTAAAGGTAATGAAAAATTTACAAATTATGCATTTATATAATTTTTATAATTAAATTTTTTTCTATAAAAAGTTTATATGAAAAAAGGTTCTCATCTTCTTCATAAATTATTGGAACTCAGAAATCAAATGAAACTCTATCACTGGCAAACTGAACAACATAGTCGTCATATTGCTGCGGATAAATTCCTTGATAAAGCAGAAGATATTATTGATAGTATTATTGAAGCTTATCAAGGAAAATATAAGACTATTGATTTAGATAAAAATAACAAAGAAATCAAATTACACAATATTAAAGATAAAGATATAGAAAAATATCTTAAAACTATTCGTGATTTCTTAGTTAAAGAATATGAAGAATATATTGATAAAGACGAAGATACTGATTTACTTAATTTAAGAGATGAATTGATTGCAAACATAAATATAACTTTATATTTATTTAGTCAAAAATAACAAAGTATTCAAAATAAAGTGAATTATTATCTAATTTAGTAATATGAAAGATACTAAAATGTATTTAATATTTTATTAAGATAATACAAAAAATATTCAACTTCTTCTTCTGTAATTATTAAAGGAGGTATTATTCTTAAAGAATTTTCACCACAATTTAACAAAATTAAATTATGATCTATCCCTTTTTTAATTATATCATTCACATCTATACTTTTATTTATATCTGCCGCTATAAATAAACCATACTGTCTAACATTATCTATATTTTTATTTTTTAATAAACCTAACTTTATTTTTTTTCCCATAATATTTGCATTATCTAATAAATTATCTTCTTCAATAGTTTCAATTGTTGCATTACATGCAGCTGTTGCAATTGCATTTCCATTATATGTACCACCTAAAGAATTTTTACTCATTTTGTTAAAAATAGTAGAACTACCACTAACACCTGCTATAGGAAAACCACTACCAATACCCTTGGCAAATGTCATTAAATCAGGTTTAAAATTAATATAATCTGAAGCCCACCATTTACCTGTTCTACCACTACCACATTGAACTTCGTCAAAAATTAACATAATATTATATTCAGTACATATTTGTCTAACATGTTTTATAAAATTCATTGGTATTTCATAAATACCTCCTTCTCCAAGTATTGGTTCCATAATAACAGCACATGTTTCATCTGGAGAAGTCTGTTTTTCTAAAATATCATTAAAAGATTTTTTTGTAAATTCATTACAGAAAAAAACACCAGGTATCATTGGTTGAAATCCTTTACGGTAAGAAATTCTTGAACTTGTTAATGACAACGCTCCTAAAGATCTACCATGAAAACCCCCATTAATTGCTATTATATTTGGTTTATTTGTGCTCATTCTTGCTATTTTAATGGCATTTTCTGTTGATTCTGTACCACTATTTGTAAAAAAAACTGTATCATGTTTATTAGGTAAAATACGCAACATTTTTTTCATTAATTCTTCTTGACCAGTATGAGAAAGGAAACAATTTTGTTGTGCATGAATAATATTATTTAATTGTTTTTTAACATTTTTAACAATATTTGGATGACAATGACCCGTTGATAAAGCACCTATTCCAGATGTCATATCTAAATATTTATTATCATATTTGTCCCAAACCCAGCAGCCTTTTCCTGTTTTAGCAATAATAGAATTATTTTTAATTATACCCTTTGGGATATGATTTCTAATATGTATCATTATATAATAATTATTTTTATTTTTTATATACTTTATTATAATTTTTTATAAAACCAATTTAATTTGGAAGATAAACGTGTAAAAGATCCGTCTTCTGAAATGGCTCACGACACATAGGACACTGATCTAATTTGTGTGCACAATTTGTACACATACACAAGTGTCCACATTTTAAACTTAAATAACTCAATGTATTATCCATACATACAATACACTGAGTTTTTTGTTCAAATTGCTCTTTCAAGTCTTTTACCTCTTTCCTTAAGGTTTCTATTTCAGTATTTGAATCTTTGTCCGTATCCTCCTTTTTTTCTTCTTTAGAAGAAGTTTTGGAGGTAGGATCATAATTATCTATATAAATCTGTTCAATACTATATACATAATATTGACAACCGTAATCGACAGAATCAAACCCCATTTTATTCAAAGAGTAAAAATTAAATTTGTATAGAGTGTTATGGGGAGTCCAAATTCTACCAAGATAAACGGTAGCATTAGCATTGTTCCTCGTATAAAGAGGTTCTTCACATACTATAGCATATCCTATATCTGTGTCTATCCGTCGGGGATTTTTCACATATAATCTCTTGACATTCTCACCCCATCTACTGCGGTAGATGTCGTCCAGTTGTTGAGGACCGGCATATCTATAATTATCAACGTCGTCTCATGGATATTTTTCTGGTATTCTATCAGACATATTTAATTTTCATATAATTGTATTATAAATTTAGACATCATTTTTTATAATATATAGTATTGTATTTATAATTATATATAATTACATATGAAAACTAATAAATAAATGTAAAAAAATGTTAACATATATTATAAAAATAAATGAAACATTTCAATAATATTCTCACAATATTTCTATTAGTTGTCGTTTTTTATTGCCTCATTTTTGGATGCAGAAGATTCAGATATGAAAATTTTACACAAAATCTTTGCGTAAATTACAATAAATAAGATGAGTGTGAAAAAGCAGATAATTGTGGGTGGGTTAAAGATAATGTTTATCCAGATGGCAGATGTGCATATGATAGCTTAAAAAATAATTGTGTAAATTATAATAAACAAGATGAGTGTAAAAAAGCAGATAATTGTGGTTGGTTAACAAATGAAGCATACTCTAAAGGAGTATGTGCTTATACTCCTCAAGAGTAATTAAACTAAATTAACATATAATATTATTTTTGATAATATTATATTTAATAATATTATATGGACTTTTATGAATTTTTAGCCAGTTATGGTATTCTTGGATTTTCTGTTTCTACAGCTTTAGGTCTATCATTTTATAATATTATGGACAATATAGCAGGTGAAATTATTTTACCATTAATAGGTGCACTATTTGGCATCAAAAATTTAAAAGATTTACACATAATTATCTTTAATCAAAATGTTAATGTGGGGAAAATTACACAGAGTGTACTATCTTATCTTACCATCTTATTAATCATTTTTACATTAAGTTACTTCTTCTTTTATAAACTAATTACCAATATTCATCGTGTAAAGAAAAGACATGAGCAAGAATTATTAGCTGAACAAACTAAAACAACAACAATCTTACAAGAACTTAAAGATTTAGAAGAAAAAAAATACAATAGTATTTATAAACATCAATACGTTTAATCTCACCGCTTTTTCAATAAATCCACACGACATTTACCAATATTTTTACCATCTAATTTATAATCTATTACTCTTTTAGCTTCTGGATACTCTATATAACCTTTATCCTCTTTACCTGTTGCAATCCAAAGATTCATTCTAATTATTAATTCTTTAATAGCTTTCATATTTCTGGATTCAGAAAATGTATAACCATTGGATGAATAATTATTTTCATCTTTTTGAAAACCATAATTATGTAGATCTAATTTAATTTTTATATCATTTATAAATTTTATCCTGTCTTCCTTTGTTGTCATAATGTTATAAAATAGATTTTTATAATACTATTTATACCTATTATATTTTATTATACCTATTATATTAAAATATATGCAATTATTATATGGTTAATAAAACACATAATGGAAAAAATAAAGATTTTAATAAAAGTGTCTCAAATTGTTTACAAAAATGTGATCTATTTTTAGAATACAAAAAACAAAATACTAATTCTATTCCAATTTATAAAGATGAAGATGAATATCAAAATAGTTTTCAAGATGTATTCGCTTTTTCAAAAGATATAACACCAAGTAAAAAAAAATCAATTAATACAATTATTTTTAATACTAATAATGCTGATGGAATATTTTCTGCTTATGTTGCAATTAAATTTTTAAAAGAAAATAACATTGAAAATATAAAAGTAATTCAAGGAAAACCAGCAAGTGGTAATTCCGTAAATAGTAGATTGAAATATATTGAAAATGATATTAAAAATAAAAATGTTTTAATTGTAGATATTGCATATAGTAAAGTTAATTTAAATTATATGGCAAAATTAGCAAAAAGTATTATTGTTATTGATGACCATCCAAGTAAAAATAGAAATCTTACGGAAGGCTTAAATGAAAATATTAAATATTTTGTAGGAGATAAACATTCGGCTGTTGGATATACATGGAAATTTTTCTTTCCTACCAAAAAAGTACCTATGTACATACAATATATAGACAATGATGATAGAAAATTATTTTTACCATATATTATACATAATACAACATTTCGTGATTTTATGAATTATAGATTTATACATAGTCCATATTTACGTTTTAAAGATGAAAGTGATTTTAATAAATTAGATGAATTAATAGAAAATATTGACATTGATTTTATGAATGTTGTTGGACATTATTATTTTGAAGTAACTAATAATATTAAAGATCAAGTAGCAATTAATGCACAAAAAAGATATTTTCAAGGACACCCTGTTTATGTACTAAACTATAATGACCCTGTTCTTTATAAAATGGTTGCAAGACAAATGATAACTAATGCAGAGAAAAAAGGAGATAATATACATTTTGCAGTTCTATGGGGCTTCGAATATACGACGAACTTGTATAAAGTTTTTATGTCAGAAAAACACTCAGGTACACCTAAATATAATCTTAAACAAATAGCTGAAAAATTAGGTAGAGTAGGAGGTACCAAAAGAGGTGGCGGCGGTGCTGTATATATAGGTAATTTTTACTGGCCTAAAAATAATAAAATGGATATATGGAATCTTTTTACAGATAAACCAACTTATTTATAATTTTTATTTTTTTAAATTTATTTTTTTATATTTTTATTTTTATTTTTTTATTTTTTTTATTTTTTTTTTATTTTTTAATGATGTAAAAATATTTATCTTTTATAAAATAAATATTTTTTGATAAGTCTTTATTTCCTAATTTTTTTTATTTTTAATTCATTATACTATTTTTCCTATCAACATATCAATCAATAATTCAACTATTTTTGTATTGTATGTATGTCCTTTAATTTTATTAAATTTTTCTGTTACATTATTTCCACCATTGTTTAATAGTGCATTTATACCACCGGGATGATTTTTATAAAATGTTGTTACATCATATACACAATCGTCAATTATAATCCATAAACTATTTTCCGTATTATGTTGAGATACTTCTTCTAAACTGTATTTATTCATTTATATATTCTTTATATATTCATTTATATATTCTTTATATATTCTTTATATATTCTTTATATATTCTTTATATATTCTTTAATAATAGATTTATTATTTGAAAATAATAAAATTATACAGATTTATAAAAATTATCTATAGTAAATGCATTCATTTTTTCTAAAGTGTTATGATATTTTGTCAAATTTCTACGAATATCATTAAATACTACCGCTTTCACATCATGTTCTATATAATTCAATAATTCATTAATATTTGGATTTTTTAATGTTATTAATTTTTTCAACTCATCATAATCTTCATCTTCACCACATGTTAAAAATAATTCACGTGCTTTTTGATAATTAAAATTTGATGGAATTATATACCTCGCTTCCTTATTTTTACTTAAATATTTACTATTTTCATTATTAATAAAATCAATAACACCCTCTATGTTTTTACACTGTTTTACATATTTATAAGCTTTTTCTACACCAATATTCTTAATAGTCCCAGTATAATCACAGCCACATAAAATACAAATATCCATAAATTGTTCATAAGTTACCGCGAATTTCTCTAACACTTTCTCTAAATCATACTCTATAACTTTATTATTATTAACATTAAAATTACGAATAAAATATCTACCACCATTCGCCAAAATATCCGTATCTTCTGAAAGACATCCATAAACTAAACCTTTTTTAATTAATTTTGCACAAAGAGATTCAGCCTCTCCATTAGCAACAATATATGGGATTCCCATTAAATCAAATAATTTTTTACAATTTATAATAACTGTTTCATTAATAATAATAATTCTCTTCTCAACTTTCTCTAACTCCTGTTTTAATTCATCCACATTCATTTTCATTAAATCTTCCATAAATTCTTCTGTATATGATTCAACTTTTTTTATCTCTTCAATTTCAACACCTGGTTCAATTTCAACACCTGGTTCAATTTCTTCATTAGATATTGTAGGTTTATTCTTTCTTTCCAAAAGAGTTTTAATCTGTAGTTGTCGTGTAAATAATTCTTTCTTTTTTTCACTTCTTTCATCCAATACATCATTTTTTTCTTTAGGTGGTTTACCATCAAATACATAAAGTGGTATAACTTTATTTTTCAATAATCTCATGATTTGTTTTGTTAATAATTCTAAAGGTTCACCATTTTTGTAAATAAATCTGTAAAGATAGATACTAAGATCTATCGCAATAACTTTATTTTCGTATGAATTAAGATATTTTTCAGAAACAGATTCTTGCGCGTATTTATTAATTAGATATTTCAAGTTTTTGATTCCCATATTGTATTATTATAATTAGTTATATATTTATGTATTTTTATATAAATATATTTAACCATTTTTTTTCATTTTTTTTATAATTTATACATAATTTACACGTAAATTTTTATAAAAAAATATTTATAAGTTTGATATAAAACTATTTTAATTACAAATACTTCATAAATAATTCGTATCCACTAAATACACCAGCATGTAAAATAAAAGCTCTTGCCATTGCAGCACTAAACCCCCTATAAAATATACGAGAACCCCCCTCCCTATAAATCTCTAAAATACAATCTCTCATATTTTTATACTTATTTCCTTCTGTTTGCATTCTTGTCTTAATTACATCTGAAGGATAAATTACCGACCACGAACTTGCACCAGATAAACCTCCATATAAAAGAGAATGATACCATTGATAATTGGTGGTATTTCTTTTACATGCTTCATAAACACCAAAATAAATTCCATATCCAGGGACTTCTCTAATCATTGTAGATGATAATCCCCGATATAATGTTCTTAAATTAGTGGTTTTTCTAATCAATTCTAAACGACTCTGTTTAGAACTATTAACACCCTGAAAATTGATTTTGAATCGCTCAATAGGTGTCACAATAGAAGTACAAAATACACCAGATATCATACCAGATACAAAAATATTGAGATCTCTATTTTGAATTATTTGATATTTTTTTAATTTTTCATAATTACCAAATACAAGTAATTTTTCCATACCTACCCCGATTAGAGGTGGTATAATGCCTTTGTATAGACTTCTAAAAAGATTTATCTGATTAGTTTGAATTCTAATACGAATAGTATCTATCGGATGGCTAATAATTACACCTGTAACACCACCAAATAGTCCTGCTCTAAATTCTTTATCCATATATTTTGATATTTTTGATATTTTTGATATTTTGGTCAAATAAAAAATTTATTCAATTTTTATATATTTATTGTGTAATTGTCATTTTTAATGTTTTAGTATGATTCTTTATTTTTTCAGGTTTATAATCTATATAGTATTTTTTTAATAATGTATAATACTTTTTATCACCATTCTTAGGATAATATAATCTATTTTTCATACTAAACTTCATAAAATTGTCTAAATTATTCATCACCATCGCCTTCAAAATATAATAAGAAAATACACCAGTTTCTTGTTTAAATATTTTATTACTATTTCCTCGTGAAAGTTCACTAATATCGTGATATCCATAATGTTTTAATAATTTATCAACTTGTTGGTTTGAATGTTCTATTTCATTAGATAATAATGCTAAAAAATATTCATAATCTTTATCATGTTCAATGGTGTAAAATATACAATTTAATATAGTTGCAAGTGTCTCTGTATAACTTTCATTAACATTGACATGATGATTGACATTGAAATCTTGATAAATTAAATTATTCAAATAATCATTTTGCGAATAATAATCGTATCGCAAAGAGTGTAACAATTCATGTATTAAAACTTTGGGTAGTTCCTCTTTTCTCCAAATATAAATATCACCATTTTTTTCTACTTCAGGTGAATAAACATAACTAAGACCACTATTTACATGTAGAGTATTTAATGTATTCCCTGTTTTTGGTAACATTTTTTTCTCATTTGTTAACCAAATATAAATATTATTATCGTTTTTATTTTTACTTATTTTTTTCATAGTATTGACACGATTTACTAACTGATTTATCAATTTTTTATTGATAGTTTTATTATTAGTCACAATCCAGAAATGATTATTTTCAGAATTTATATAGTAAATATTATTAAAATTTTTATCAATATTAGATTTAATTTTTGGATGAATAAATTTTGAATAATTTAATATATGATTAATATTTTTATTAAGTTTTTTATGAGTATGCGTCTGATATAGATAATTTTTATAAATAAGATCATACAATTTTTTTAAATTTTTACACATATATTATATATGTATATAATATAAATGACAAACAAAAAAGCACTCCTGATTGGTATTAACTATGTAGGTACATCTGCAGAATTAAGAGGTTGTGTCAATGATGTAATTAATATGAAAAATTTTTTAATGAATGAATATGGTTATGAAGATAAAAATATTATAATGTTAACAGAAGTATCCAGAAAAAAACAACCAACCAGAGAAAATATCATCAAATATATGAACTGGCTCGTTAAAGATAATGACGAAAATTCTCGACTCTTCTTACACTATTCTGGACACGGTTCATACACCAGAGATCGCAGTGGAGATGAAAGAGACGGTCGAGATGAAACCATATGTCCACTTGATTATAGTAGAAATGGTATGATTGTGGACGATGATCTTAAAAAAATATTAGTTGATCCTCTACAAAAAGGGGCAAAGCTTTCATGTTTGTTTGATTGTTGTCATAGTGGAACTGTACTTGATTTACAGTGTAATTATAGGATATCAACTAACAATAATAGAAATAGTTATACCATTGATATAGATAACCATTATAAAGCATCCACAGGAGATGTTATTCTATTTTCAGGTTGTTTAGATTCACAAACAAGTGCTGATGCTTATGAAGAGGGAATAAATCAGGGTGCAATGACATACAGTTTTCTTAAATCTATTGATAAATTAAAAGGTAAAAATAAGACACCAACAATTCATAGAGTTATGAAAAATTTGTTAATTTTTATCAAACAACGTGGATATACACAACAACCTTGTATTAGTACAGGGAAACTTGTAGATCTTAATGGTAAATTTGATATATGTTAGAAAAAGTGTAATATATGTTAGAAAAATTATTGATATATAAACTTATATCAATAATAAAAAATATTAAATATGTTATATAAATTTTTTCTTTGTATCTTTGACTAAATTTTTGTTACCATATAATTGGCACATTATCCCAATCATTTGATTCTTTTTATCTTTTTTATTCTCTGTTTCCAACATATCTAATTTTTCAATTTTATTTCTTAAACTTTTTATATCAGAATTTTTGTTAACATTTATGCCTGGATTTTTTTTGAGTAAGTCTTTTATACGATTACTGATTATTTTCTCCAATTTTTCTGTTAATTCATCAATAGATCCTATAAATAATTCCTCTAATATATCATTTTTTGATTTATAATTCCAATTATTATCAATATAAACATTTATATACTTATTCTTCATACTTGTAAACAATAAATTTCTATTCTCTTCAATATCTATATGTTTACTTTTTACATATAATGGTATCATTTTATCAGCACTTTTATTCAATACTTCATATAACTGTTCCGTGGACAGTTTCGCTTCTTCACCATAATTGTTCAAATTGATATTGACATTTTCTATATTCACATTTATATTATTATTTGTATTATTTATAGTATTATGATCACCATTTACAATTATATTATTATTACCATTTACCGCAACATGTACACTTTTATGTCTTGATAATGATGATTGATATTTATAATTTTTATTACAGTATTCACATTTCCATGGTCTATTTTCACATAATAATTTATATTCCTTGTAATAATGATCATAATTTACTATCATTTCTTCTCTCTTAACATTCACATAATTTATATCACAGATATTTTTAGATTTTAAATGTGTATCCAATCTGCTATAAAAATTTCCACATCTCAAACATATACCTCTCATATTTATATATTCATATATATTTTTTAAGTATTTTACAAAAATGATAAATTTAGTTATTTTTCAAATATTTCAAATAATACATCATATATAATCATACAAATACTTATATTATATGACCACCTTACTGAACCCAACGTGTAAATGCAGCGGTAAATAAATGATAAATTTTGTAATTCCAGATTTTATTTTTTTATTATCATAATCAATCATATATAGTTAAAAATATGAAAAATGTCAGTAATAAAAATCGGTAAATGAATGATAAATTTGCAAAAAAGGGGGTACTTTTTTTTCAGAAAAAAAATAATTTAAAATTATAAAAAATAATTTATAAAAAATATATAAAAATCAAAAATATTTTTCAAATAAATTTAATCTCAAAAAAAAAAGACCCCCTTTTTTTGTAATTTATCATTCATTTACAAATTTTTATTACTGACAGAAATACAAATTTTATACATTTGCGATTGATTATGATAACAAATAATTAATTTCCTGTTTTATCAAATTTATCATTTATTTACCGCTGTATTTACACGTTGGGTTCAGTAAGGGTATAACAAATGTCAAATACTTTTACGATTGATTATGATCTATTAACATTCAAAAAACGGGAATTAGCATTTTTTATCATTTTTACCAAATTTACCCATTTTATTAAAAATGATAAATTCAATTATTTTTCAAATATTTCAAATAATACATCATATATAATCATGCAAATACTTATATTATATTACCACCTTACTGATCCCACCGTGTAAATGTAGCGGTAAATAAATGATAAATTTGATAAAACAGGAAAATACACATTTGTTATCATAATCAATCATATATAGTTAAAATTCTGAAATTCATCAGTAATAAAAAACGGTAAATGAATGATAAATTTGTAAAAAAGGGGGTCTTTTTTTTCAGAAAAAAAATAAATTCAAATTATAAAAAATAATTTATAAAAAAAATATAAAAATCAAAAATATTTTTCAAATAAATTTAATCTCAAAAAAAAAAGACCCCCTTTTTTTGTAATTTATCATTCATTTACCGTTTTTTATTACTGATAAAAATACAAATTTTATACATTTGCTATTGATTATGATAACAAATATGTAATTTACCGTTTTATCAAATTTATCATTTATTTACCGCTGTATTTACACGTTGGGATCAGTAAGGGTATAACAAATGTCACATACTTTTAAGATTGTTTATGATCTTTTAACATCCGAAAAGCACAATTTAGCATTTTTTATCATTTTTACAAAATTTATTTATTTTTGTAAAAATCTGTATTAAAACATTTATTCAACATCTTTATAAACATTTTCATATGGTGTATTCTTAATCTCTACTCTATCATTTCTATACTCAAAATTGTAATCCTCATTTTCTAAATCGTGACCATCTATAATGTTCTCTACATTATCTATGTGTGGGAAATTTACAATATATCTTATAAATAGATCTCCACGACTAAAGTTTAATTGATTTGGCAAGCCATAACCTTGAAGTTTTTGATAGAAGTGTCCCTGTTCAACTAAACTCTCGGGTCTACTTTGCACAGTTATCTCTTTACCATCTAAATGTGTAAATTTGAAACTGAAACCTTTATAAATATCATATAGGTTAATATAGTGCATCATCATTAGATCAAAATCATTAACTCTCTTAAATTTTTCATGATCTTTATCATAAATATTGAAAATCACATTACCTCTTTTTGTAAAACCACGTTTATCATGTGCTTCCTCATGAAAAATAGATTCACGAATATAGACAGGTATCTTATACTCAATTGGTAAATCAATATATTGTTCATCAACCAATCTTCTGTGTGTCAATTTAATTTTTTTAACTTTTTTATTATAAATATCCTCCAAATTAATATTTAAATTATAATAAATATCTTCTGTCTTTTTTTCATCATGAATATCATTTTGTACATCAAAATCATCGGAAACTTTATAAATATCAACTTTAATATCACCAAAATTAGATGTAAAATTAGTAGGAATATCACTTGTCATTTTTTGAAAAAATTTATTGAAAATATTAAATGCATCAAAATTATTATCTACCTCTTCATCTGTTGATCCTGTTAAATCATATATTTTTCTTTTATTTTTATTAGATAATGTCTGATATGCTTTAGAAATATTTTTAAATTCTTCTTCATTACCTCCTCTATCAGGGTGACATTTTATAGCTAACTTTCTGTAAGCTTTTTTAATTTCTTGCTCACTTGCATTTTTATTTACACTTAATAGTTTATAATAATCCATATTTTATAGATAAGATTATAAAATATGACTAAGAACGTGTATATATTGAATATATTTTAGATAAATAGACTTTATATGCTTTTTGTTTTTTTTATTTTAATTTTTTTTGTTGGTTTAACTCTTTTTATATCATTATTCATTAATATATTAATAATATTTAATATAAAAGTTTCTAAATAAAGTGGTTCTTTATTACCTTTATGCATCAATGTTTCGTATTTTGCACCAAAATCTATAATTTTATATTTATAAATATCATTAGATATAGTATTGATATAATAATAAGTTATATATTTTAAAATATTTGTCATATTTACATTACTAACATAAATAATATAAATAATTTCTCTAATTTTATCAATATTATCAGGAGTTACTTTTTTATCAATTAAATTTATTAATTCATCTACATATTTTGTAAAATTTGTATCATAACGTATATATTTACCAGTTATATAAGATAACTGAAAAATATTAATAATATGATTTAAATTAATTGCATTTGTAAATTTTATACCTGTATTTATAATAATATTGATTGCTCTTGTACTTGTCTTAATTCCACACTCATTAGCAATTGATTTTAATATATCAATCATAACATTATTACTTGGTAATGGATTTCTTAATAATATAAATCTACTTTGTAATGGTAGAATAATTTTATTTAAATTAGTACATGTAAATATATATCTTGCTGTTCTATATGTTGATTCAATAATAGTTTTCATAGCAATTTGTGCTTTATATGATAATTTATCTGCATCTTTAATAATAAATACTTTCAAACCATTAGTAATTATATTTGGCATTTGTGCTAATTCTCCAATAAAATCACAAATAATATTTTTATCATTTGCACCATAATTACTGGGATTAATTTCAATATGATAATTACTACTTTTATACGTAACTTCTACACTTTTAGTCAAATTGTATGTCTGTAATTTTGTATTATTAACTGAATTACCAAATATATTTGCAAGGTGACAATATACTCTTGTTAATTTACCTGAACCAGAATTACCATATATAATATAATTTTGTAATCCAATATTTTTAAGTTTATTTGTTAGATCATTATTAAATGATAATTGATTAATATTTTTTGGTCTATATAATTGACTATACATATAATTAATTATATTATAAATTACTTTTTATATACATTTTTTTCATTTTTTTACTTAATTTTATTTAATTTTATTTAATTTTATTTAATTTTACTCAACATTAAATTAAACATTTTAACAAAATTTTTTAAATAATCATCTGTTGTTATTTTCATTATATATTCCTGATTTTTCATAAACTGTTCCAAATTATTTTCATAATTGTCAAAATTATTTACTCTTAAATAACAAGATTTAATATTACTAATAATTGTATTGAACATATATACATCATCACATTTCCAATCTCCATTTATTCTACATTCAATATTTTTATTAATATTATAACGAATTGGAATAACATCTTCTTTAAAATACATTTCTTTCACCAAAACTATATCACTTTTTATACTATTACCTTCTAAACAATTTTTAACAATATTATTATCAATTTCAAATTCTTGAGGTTGAATATCAATTATATCATTAATAATAGGTTCTTCAATAACGTTAATAATATTTTCTATAGCGGATAATCTTTTGTCAAAATCTTTCATCATTTCCATGATATCATTTATTTTTTTTGTAAGAGTTATAATATTTTTTGTTGACATTAATAAATTATTATATATAAATTATTATATATAAATTTTTTTATATATTATATAGCGTAATATTTTACGAATTAATATTTATTTTAATAATATAATGGAAGAATTTTTAGAAAAAATAGAATTATTATATAATAGTCTTGAAAAATATAAAAATAATAAAGAAAAATTACTTTCTTTACAATTATCTGAATTACAAAAAAATGAAATGAATATAATTATAAATCGTCTTGATACAATTAATGATAAAATAACAAATATTTCCAATGATATTGATGAACTTCAGAATGATATTGATAAAAATGAATTAAATAAAAATGATGAAATTGACGATAGAATTAAACAGTATAAAATAAATAATCATATTTATAATACATTTTTACCATATATGCTGGTATATAACATGTATTTAAATAATTTTGATAATTAGAAAAATATATAAACAATTTATATATATATATAATATAGTTATGTCATATTCAATGATACATGATAAACGTAAAGAAGATATAATATTTAGTGAAATAGAAAATAGAAAAATATATAAATGGATAGATGATTCCAATGTTACAAAATGTTATTCATGTAATTTAACATTTAATTTTTATTATAGAAAGCATCATTGTAGATTATGTGGTCGTATTTTTTGTTATCAATGTAGTGAAAAAACAATAGAAATACCAAATGAATTACAAATTAAACCTGAATTACCAGATAGTATAAATTCTAATATTTTACCAAAATATATTGATAATATTAATGGTAATAAAAATAATGATAAAGTAAGAGTTTGTGATATGTGTTATACTAAAATAACAGAATTAAATAAATTAAAAACATTAATTTTAATATTTGATATTATGAATTTTACTATACCAGAATTATTAGTTTTAAGATGTGTTAACAGACAGTGGAGACAAGTATCTAATTATTTTTTATCAAGAATTAGAGAAATTCAATATTATTTATCTGATCATAAATATACTATTTTTGATAAGAAGGTATTATGGGCAAATAGACATTACATAATGGGTCACAGTCAATGGGTAATCCAATTATTAAAATCTATTGATTATGAAGATTACACTACAACAAAAAATAAATTAGATGAAATTAATACATTAATTACTAAAAGTACAGGACAGCGTATTTTAAATTGTAGGAGATTGATGTGTACACGTCAATGTAATAAAAAATTAGTAGCAGAGGATTGTTTAAATTTATTAAATAGATCTATTAAGTCAGGAATAATTAAACAATATATTATAAAGTATTTAGATTCGGCTAATATTACAGAATTAACATGTTATATACCTTATTTTGTGCATTATATGAAATACGAGACAGTTGAAAATTCCATTATTGGTAATTATTTTATAGATAAATGTATTAAATATTCTGAACCAATTGATCAAAAGATAGATAGTAAAAAGATTATTTTTATTAATGAGTTTTATTGGCAAATGAAGTTAGGTTTAGAAGATAAATTATGTTCACAAATTTATAAGTATTTTATTGATAAATTGGAAGATGAAATTAATAATAATGTAATGAAATTGATTAAGAGTGGAAATAATTTAGTATCTATATTTGATAATATTTCGCAATCATTAAGTGAACAAGATATTAAAATATATATTAAAAAGGGTATTAGTAAAATTAAACAATTAACTATTCCAATTAATCCAATTATGAATAATATAGAAATAAATATTTCAGATATTCATGTTAAGAATAGTGCAACTAAACCTATATTATTACCATTAAAATATAAATTAAATAATGAAACATATAATTATAGTATTTTATATAAACCAGAAGATATTAGAAAAGATAAAATAGTTTTAAATATAATTAAATTGATTGATTTAATTTTGAAAAAAGAGGAGAAATTAGATTTAAATATTTTAACATATGGTGTGAGACCTATTAATCATAAATCAGGATTTATAGAGTTTGTACCCGATTGTCAAACTATTTATCATATTAAAGAGAAAATGAATTTTTCTATATCTAATTACATTTTTGAAAATAATCGCGATGAACCTATACACATTGTTAGAGATAGATTTATGAAAAGTTGTGCTGCATATTGTGTAATTACTTATTTATTAGGTATAGGGGATAGACATTTAGAGAATATTATGGTTACTAAGAGTGGTATATTATTTCATATTGATTATGGATTTATTCTTGGATTTGATTCAAAAATGATGACACCACATATGAGAATTACAGAAGATATGGTTGATGCACTTGGTGGAAGTAATAGTGAATGTTATCAAGAGTTCAAAAATACATGTAATACAGTTTACAATTGTATGCGTCGTCATATCAATTTGTTTATCAATATGTTGTCATTATTGCCTGAGATAGATCCAATTATAGATAATAAGTATCCATTTTCACATGATTTGATTAAGAATGAGTTATTGAAGCGATTTATACCAGGGGAGAACAATGATATTGCGGAATTGCATTTATATAATCATATAGATAGTAGTAGTAAAGATTATAAATATATTTTAGCTGATTTTATGCACTATTGTAATCAGGAAAATGTAATAAGTAATACTATTAATACGGGGTATGATGGAGCAAAGAGTATAATTAATGGAGTCTATTCAACACTATTCTCCTAAACACTTTTTCAAAAAAAGTGTGATCAAAAACTTTTGCTGTCATATTTATATGCATTTCCAAACTTTTTTGTGGTATAAAAATTGTATTATTTTTTTATTATATAAAATGGAAATTATTATATGTATAATTTATATAAATGAATAATAATTCTTTATTAGAATATAATAAATTATTTAATAAATTAGAAAAATTAAATAAAGAAGAGAATAATGAATTTGCTCATATATTACAAGATAAAATATATAGAAAATTTATAAGAGATATTGTAAATAAAAAAATTAAAGGAAAAGAAATTGAAATATTAGCTAAAGATATGAATAAATATGTTGTCAAAAAAGATATTAGAAGATGGTATGCATAAAAGTCTTTGTAAATCTTCAAGGGTATAATAAAATTTTTTATTATTTAATTAAATTTATTTATAAAAATTCACTTTTTAGATAGATAATAACCTTTGGTTATCATCCTACATTTGTCAGCAAACTTGTTTGTGTTCGCCTAAGCGATTTCGTGTCAAGCTTTTAATGCCAAATTTATTTGCGTGTAAAAAACCTTTTTTTATATTTTTTGGTCAAGCTTTTAATGCCAAATTTATTTGCGTGTAAAAAGCTTAAAGAAATAATAATATAAATATAAATATAAATATAAATATATTATTATAGTAATGTTCTGTAAATATTGTAAAAGTCCGGATCATTTTATTGATAATTGCACAGATATAATTTGCAGACAATGTAAACAATATGGACATCCCCATTGGAAATGTAAAAATAAACAACAAAATACATTTCAACAACAAAATACATTTCAACAACAAAATACATTTCAACAACAATCAAATAACAAAAATCAAAAAAATAATAAACAAACATCAGTGCCTCAAAGAATTATTGATCATCAGTATCAAACAATTCAAGATTATTACCAATATATGGGAAAAACATGGAGTGAATTGTGTTAAATGAATGCCCATTGATATTTATTAGTTATTTTTTTTGGACATTTATTTAATTTAAGTTTGCCATCATTATCATTATAATTCAAACATTGAGTGCTATCATTTGAAGGCGTGATTGATCCTTGTGTAGTAAATTTCCATTTAATTGCATTAGAACACTTATCCATTAAAACTTTTTTATTTTTAGTATTTAAACAACCACCATAACCATTTTCTAATTTATTCGCCATTTTACCAGATGACGAATGAAGTGTCCATATCTGTTGTGGTTTATAATTTTTACCTGTTGTTAAATATGCATTAGCATAATCACCAAATCCGGCATATCTATCAACTACCATGTCTTTCTTATTTAGGTTCATTAATAGACCTTTATCAGTAAAGGTTCCTCCTTTTTCCCCTCTTCTGCCTCTGGGACCTGAGCGGCATTTTAGGTCAGGGCATTTAATATTAGCGTCATCCAATTGGTTGCTATATTTTTCGAGATTAGTTTTTTCATTTGATGGTATTTTTGATAATGAGTAATTTAAAAATAAAAGTATGACTATTGAAAATATGATAAATTTATAACTAAAAATTTGTTTAATACCATCTTTTATTTTTATATCATTATTTCTAAATCTACCAAATAAAATAAATATCAAAATTGCAACAGTTATCATAAAAAATATTAACAATAACATAAAATTACTATATGCATTTTTACTCTCTTCTTTAATTTTATCAACCATCTATATTAATATCATACAATATTTTTACAAACGATTCATTTAATTAAATGACCACTGTTGTTTCAATGGTGGATTACTTTTATCTCCACATTTTGCCATTGATAATTTATATACACTTTGATCCATGTCCAATGATTTACCTTTAGTATTACCTAATTGATCCTTCTTTTTTAAAGTTTTTACAGTTCCTGCATTTGTATATGTTAAACATTTAGTTTCTTTACCACTATTTGACTTTGGTTTTAATTGACCCTGAGATGTATATTCCCATTCAACTGCTTTATCACAAGTTGATATACCTACAAAATCTTTATTATCTACAGTTATACAATTACCACTCTGATTTTTAATTCTATTTGCAAAATCACCAGTAGACGAATTTAATGTCCATGTTTGTTCAGGTTTATAAGTTCTATCATTCAAAAATGAAGTAATATAAAATTCAGAATTACCTAAAATATTAGTAGTATCAACTACTTTCTCTAACATTGATAAATTTCTTAATGGTCCTTTTTCTTGAAATTCTCCACCTGCAGGTCCTCTTTCACCTTGTGGTCCTGGGTTACATGGTAATTCAATAGGACCTGGACAAATAGGTTCTTCTTTCTGATTATCAGAAGAATTTGTTAAAAATTCGTAAGTATGATAGTTAGTAGATAAAATAGTGATAAAGATAATAAATATAATGAGAGATATGATGTATATTAAATTTTGGTTAAATAGTTTCATATATATTATAAACAATGATTATTTTATCAAACTTTCCAGAAATTCAGTTTTAATAATCAATTCCGGATTGGAAATGTACATTGTATCATCCTCCATAATGCGTTGATAAAACGTTATTTCGGGAAATCTTTCACTTTCAAATAAATATGTAACCCTATTTTCTGATTCTGATACTTCTATCTTAAATTCATGAATTTTATATTTATATGGTTTACTACTCGAAATTAAATGGTTAGTGGTGTTATAGATATCACCAGGCTGTTTTGGAACTGCATAAACTTTAAAAATAAGTTCACCCTCTATCTCAGCACTAAGACTAAAATTATTATCTCGTAGCATAGCAAGTCTGGTATATTTTTGTGAAGGTTGATTAACATAAAAAGGTTTATTACTATAACGATCCTTTTCTACAGAGATATAAAAAAAATAATTATCATATTCATCACTCATAATAAATTAATTTGAAATTATAATATATTAGACTTAAAATATTCAATTTTTTTTACATAACATGGTCTACTCTATTATGATAATTAACGCTTAAATCATCATGTATTTCTACATCCTTAAGTGATTCCTTATTAACATTTGTTTTTCCTACAAGACATATATCATCTTGTGTCATTGTATTACCATATTTTTCACGTTTAAGATTCTTTTGTCTACGATGGCGTATAATTGCAGCTGTTGTATAGATAAGTCCATCCAATAGTTCCTCTAAAGCCATTAATTCCCAATCATTGTCAGGAGTACCATGTTTTCTGGTATCTTGATCTACAATTACACCGTGTCCATAAGTTTTTTTCCCTAATTGGAGTCTTTCATTTAACAGTTTCATAATTTCTTCATTATCATCTTTTAAAACAGTAGATTTTTGATTTTCAGTTTCTTCTGGAATAGTTTTTTCATCAGATTGTGTAGTTTTTTGCATTTTGAAATTGTTACAAAGGAGATCTATATAAGGTATATTATCATTCATTTTTTATATACTTTATATATTGTAAATGATAATATAATTTAATTTTGAACGAAAGAAAAACTATCCACTGCACATTTCACATGCTTCGGGATTAGCTAAAGAACACATCAATTTCTCTGCTTCAACAGTGTTTTTCTTATTTCGCATTTTTTTAGGATCAATTGTGAATTGTTGTGCTTGCACTTTGGGTCTGCTTCTAATATAGTAACTACCCGTCTTCAATCCAGACTTCCATCCAAAGAATTGTGCACTATGCAAAACATTGTAAGTTGGTTCTTCAAAGAAAAGATTCATACTTTGTGTTTGACAAATAAATGGACCGCGATCAGCAGCCAATTGAATAACTGATTTCTGTTTCACTTCCCAAGCTGTCTTATATAAATTCTTAACTTCTTGTGGAATACCATCAATATTTTGAATACTACCATTATCTGCAATAATCATATCCTTCAATTCTTTATTCCACAATCCTAACTTTATCAAATCTTCAATCAAATATTTATTGACTACCACAAAATCACCCGCAATAGTGCGTCTGGTATAAATATTACTGGTAATAGGTTCAATACACTCTGTATTCCCCATAATTTGTGCAGTTGAGGCAGTAGGCATAACTGCCATTAAAGTGCTATTTCTAATACCATACTTTATTACTTCATGTCTCAACGCTTCCCAATCATATCTATCACTTGGTTCAACACCCCAAAGATCGAATTGGAATTGACCTTGACTCATAGGAGAACCTTCAAAAGTTTCATAAGGTCCTTCCACTTTGGCTAATTCGCAAGAAGTTTTAACCGCAGCATAATACATGGTTTCAAAAATATTTCTGTTAATCTCTCTGGCACGATCACCCTCAAATGGAGCACGCATTTTATAAAATACATCAGCCAATCCTTGCACACCTAAACCAACAGGGCGATGTTTTTTATTGGAGTACTCAGTTTGATGAACAGGATAGAAATTACGATCAACAATTTTATTCAAATTAGTAATAGCAATTCTAACAACTTGCTCCAATTTTTCATAATTGTATTTATTGTTATTTTCTACAAACATTGGTAAACAGATGGAAGCTAAATTACAGACTGAATATTCGTCCTTGTCGGAGTACAGAAGAATTTCTGCACAGTTTCCTGTCAATATACCATTGAACATTCCCATATTTTTAATAGGTTCTGTAAAACAGTAAGTATCAGAAAGATCATTAACATCCTCAATTTTTTCAACTTTAATAAAATGTTTTGCATCTCTCTGAATATTTTTGTTAATATTAACATGTAGTCTATGTGTTTTAAAACCCAAATCTAACATTTTTTGTAATTCATTTGATGTTATCAGCAATCTATATGCAGTTTTTGTCTCATATTTTTTCAATTTTCTATTTTCATCGGGCAACATTGAATAACCTTCTTCTTTTGAAATTCTTATTTTAGAATCAATTCCAATAGTTTGTAACATCAATAGAATTTTTCTTAAAAAATCTAACTCAATACTACATAATTGTAATGATTCATTTGTACCATTTTTGGCAATTGTACCATCTGCATCACATAAGCCAGCAAACCATTCCAATTTTGTTTTATAATCATCATTCATTGGAACCTCAAATTTTTCTCTCATATCATTTGGTAATATGCAATTATATCTTCCTATTTTATCTTCTACAAAAGTAGAGCTAAATATATCTAAATTATTAACAAGTTTTTTCTTTTCTGCATATAATGACAAATTTTTTCTTGGTTCATTACATATTCCTTGACATCTTGATTCATCCATATTATCTAATTTAATATTTGTTTTTTGGTTTAAGTGATAACCACAATATTTACCTCCTTCTCTTGCTTTGTATGGACATTGATAAATTTCCTTATTTTTACGATTATATGTTCCATCGCCACACCAAAATCCATGTGTATATGCATATTTAAATTCTTCATTACCACTTTTAATACATGGTAAATTGTATTTTATCAATTTCATACCCTCTTTAAGATCTTTCGCTTCCATTTTTTCATAATTTTTACGACCATATTTCGTTTGTACATAAAATTTATGATATTCAGTACATTTTAATTCCATTCCATTTGATAAAGTAATTTTTAATAATTTTTGATTTTCTCCAGTTTTTCTAACAATAGTTTTACTAAATTGTTCCCCATTCCATACATTCACTTCTTGATCTTCTAATTCTTTAATTGTCTCATAACCATTTGATGTTAAAATTTTTGTATCAGGTGCAACACAAAGGTTTGATGATCTAATGATGCCATAATTTTTTTGGTTACTCTTTCTATTGACGTGATCTTTATAAGAAATATATGGAGTTCCTGTCTCCATCTGTGAATCTAAAGCTTTCTTCCAAACATCGCGTGCTTTTACAACTTTTCTCGCTCTACCTTCACTCTCATATCTCTCATACAATTCTTTATACTCATCTCCATAAACATCATTCAATCCTGGGCACTCATCAGGATCTAATAAGGACCATTCAACATCTGCATCAACACGTTCCATGAATAAATCTGACACCCACAATGCTAAAAATAGATCGCGTGCTCTTTCTGCTTCATTCCCGTGATTTTTCTTTAAATCTAAAAATTGCATCACATCTGGATGATGTGGTTCAAGATAAATAGCAAATGATCCTGGTCTTTTACCACCCCCTTGATTGACATGGACGGCTGTTTCATTAAAAACTCTTAACATAGGAATAATACCATCTGATTTTCCATTAGTTCCGCGAATATGGGTTCCTTTGCTGCGAATATTGCTGATATGAACTCCAATTCCACCAGCCCATTTACTAATTTTAGCACAATCCGCAATTGTTGAATACATTTCTGTTATACTATCTCCAGATCCTAAAAGGAAGCAAGAAGATAACTGCGGTCGTGGTGTTCCCGAGTGGTACAAAGTTGGTGTAGCTTGGGTGAAATATTTCTGGGACATATAGTTGTAAGATTCAATTGCTTTAGCAATATCATTGCAATGAATACCAATTGATACTCTCATAAACATGTGTTGAATTCTTTCTACAACTACATCATTAACTTTAAATAAATAAGCTCTTTCCAATGTTTTATACGCAAAATAATCAAAATTATAATCTCTTTTATAATCAATCACATTGTTCAACTTCTCTTTATTTTTCATGATAACTTGATAAACATCTTCTGCTAATAAAGGAGAATGTTTTCCTAAGACATCAGAATTAGTATATAACATAGTCATCGTTTCAGAAAATGATGGAGAAGTATTTTTATGATTGTTGGAAATGATAATTCTGGACGCTAAAATTCCAAATTTAGGATTTTCAGTCGACATAGCTATGCAAATTTGCGCGGCAAGTTCATCTAATTCATGAGTATGTACATTATCATATATTTGACCACACACTTTCTGTGCAACCAAAATTGGGTCAATATCTTCTAACCCACCACAAAGCAGTCTAAGACGTTTTGTGACTTTGTCGAAAGATACAGGTTCAGTATTTCCATTTCTTTTTATAACTTGCATATGTTTATTTAACATAGTTTATACTACTTTATATATATTTTTTTATCAATTTTTTTCTATTTTTCATATATTTTTATTTAATTTAAAATATTGTCTTATCTAATAGTGGTATAAATATAAATATTTATTATATTTTTTTATAATTTTAAGTATAGTAAAATATATTCCTATATATTTTACTAAATTACAATAAATAATTAGTCATATTTATGAAAATCGCAGGCAATAACCATTTTTTTTCCTTTTTTAACCCATTGCCATAACATCTCAATATCATTTTTCGTCTTTTTACCTAACCTTTTTGTAGACATAGCCATTTTTTTAGCGGTATATTCATCATTAACATACATTGTAAATAATAACATTTATATAAATAATAAATAAATTAATAAAATAAATTATAATAAAAATATAATTAAATATTATATGCGTATTATTCTAACAATTGTCATATTATTTTTTATTATAATTTTATTTTCTAATAATAATTTAACCAATATTATCTCTCCTCAAAATACCTATTTCTCTTGCCAAAAAAAAGCTTTAGAGAAATGTCATGTACCAACACTCAGTAACCAAAAATGTTTATCATCAAAATATTATAAGTGTCCGCAAACTAATGGATCATATGAACAGTGTACCAATAATTATTGGTCTTACGATGGTGTCTGTGATTGTGCAAATAGAACTTTTGAAATGTGTCCCCATAAATACAAAATTAGCGGGAAATGTTATCAAGAGGAGATGAAAAAGTGCCCATCACTGACCTTAAAAGAGCGAGATATAGTGGAAGAGCCATGTGAAAATCCACGTATCAATATGTATCACAGTGATAAGTATAAATCATCAATTAGCAATGGATATATTCTTTATTAAAAATTGATGGCTAATTAATTCAGGATGGATTTGGTAGAATTAGTGCTTCTGGAAAATGAGAACCGTACACACGGTAAAACAGATCCAGAAGGATCTTCACAAGCTAAAGAAGGGGAAAAAAAAGCTTCTGAAGAAGCAGCGGAAGCGAGGGCTGAGGAAGCGAGGGCTGAGGAAGCAGCGGAAGCGAGGGCTGAGGAAGCGAGGGCTGAGGAAGCGCATCCAAGTCCTCAGCATCAAAATTCAATGCCTCAGGAAGCGCCTTCGAGGGCTTAAGAAGAAGCGGAAGCCGTCGATATGCTTAAAATGCATAGACGACCGGATGGAGGATGTGAAAGCACTCCCCTCTAAAGAATCGCGCAGGCAATCGCGCAGGCGTATTTACGCCCTTCTTTACAAGGAGAATCTTCGTATGGGTCTGTCGTACGGCTCGCGCGGTTTTCTGTCAGCCGGACCGACAGCTCCCAAACACGACGATGGAGACTACACAATGACGTATTGTGTAAAGCACCATCAGAAGGAACAGCGGAACCCCGTTGTTGTCCCAGATAACAACGGGGACAAAGATAAGGAGGATAACACTACTGCATTTCCCAAAGGGTTGCCAATTGCAGACATGTCCTATCTGGCAGATCTTCAGGACCTGTTTCCGAGCTGCGAGATTTATTACAAGGTACAATCTTGTTGTGGAATGAGCAGTTTTCTGATCGTTTTGACTTTTGGGAAAGAGTATCCCATTGCTTCGTTGTCTTTTTGCGAGGACGATAAGGTAGATTTACCTCCCCTCCCGCCGCGAACGCTTTTTGGCATGCGGCTTTCTGGACACAAGCAGCTATACCTTGAATCTCTCCATGTGCACCTCTTTTTTCGGCGAAAGGGGGTTGGCACCCGGCTCATGGGGTTTTTTTTCAAAATTGCCCTCGAGCGACAAAGGGGGGTACGGTATACTTGGTACCTTGGTTTGGATGGACAAGAATCGGAAGCTTCGATCTTTCACGCGAAGGTTCTTGGTCGACTTGGACTTGCTTTCGAGGGAAATTCGGTTGCTTTTCCGTTTGAGTATCTCTCGAAGAAGATTTCTTCTTTAGATTTGCAGCCGAAGCCCTTTTCCGACGAGGAAAAAATCTCTTTTTGCTCAGGAGATCACGTGTTTGACCAAGTTCTCGACATGGGCATACATATTCATGGTTTACAGCTCTACGATCAGCCAATAGAGTGAGATAGCTCACGGGGCACTGATTTTTTTTTTTTAAAAAAGGCGGGTATAAATCGTGCCATCATGGCGATCGGAATATTATAACATACAAAAAGTTTTTGCCAAAAAAAAAATGAGTGAAGTTCTTTTCAGGCGCACCCTTTCGCCACAAGAGGAAAACTTTGGCAGTTTTTTGAATAAAATTCTGAACCTTCGAAATAGGCTTCCTGTAGACAAATATCGTGTTTCCCAGTGTAATAAAACTAACAACACTGGAACCGCTGTGTGGCGCTGGAATTTTTAACAATCTTAAAAGTATTAGCGCTTATGGATGCGGACTCTCGGATAAGGACGTTCTCACACCAGAGCTGTGTACCATGATCCCATCGCTTAGGGAGCTCAATATTAGCCAAATTGATAACCCTAATATTGTTATATTAACGGCAGATACGATGTGTGCACTACCACCGGAGTGTAAAATATTCATATATGGAAAAGATGTGCAGGTGGAAACCTTTTCATCAGAAAACGGTGTAATGGAGTTAAAAACACTACCGCCCACACCGCTAATGTGGGTAAATAATGATTATATCAGGGTTCCCAAAACTGTGGCAGAGATCTGCGCCGATGCTGGTATAGTAAGACAGACACTTATTAAACCCGCAAGGACTTAATATCTATTACGGCGATAATTATAAACCATCCATTAACAATGGATATATTCTTTATAAAAACTGATGGCTAATTGATTCAGTATGGATTTGGTAGAATTAGTGCTCTATAATGTCGAGTAAAGCGAATAACAAGTCCTTCCAGATGGAAAACACTACTGCATCTCCTGCTACACCCCCTAAAAAGAAACTTTCCAAGGGAAGAAGGCGGCAACAGCGCCGCGAAAGAGCCGCTCAAAGGGAGGCTGCTGAAAGGGAGGCTGCTGAAAGGGAGGTCAAGAAGCAGCAGCAGCAGAAGCAGCAGCAGCAGAAGCAGCAGCAGCAGAAGCAGAAGCAGCAGCAGCAGAAGCAGAAGCAGCAGCAGAAGCAGAAGCAGCAGCAGCAGCAGAAGGAGCCGCAGCAGAAGCAGCAGCAGAAGCAGCAGCAGAAGCAGAAGCAGCAGCAGCAGAAGGAGATGCATCAGTTTGAGGATGTTATCAAGAATCTTCTCGATATCAAGAAGGATTGCAGGTACTGCAGGGCAGATACTTCTGACTTTCACACCTTCAATGGCGTGGAGAGAAGAAGGTGGTGTACGAATTGTGTTACGCACGCGAGAAGGTGGTGCCTTGATTACTGCCCGGATTTGCATTTGATATGCGAAGGAAACCCGGCTGATTGCTCCTGCGGACGGAATTCGCGTCAGAACGCGAATGACTCCGACGATAACGGAGTCCGCGATGACCTTCTGCCGGAGGAGAAGCTCCTTGAAGAACTCAAGGAGATTTCTACCGAAGACCTTCCACACATCCAGGATATCATCAACAAGAGAGGTAAGGAAATCCTCGAGAGTTGGAATTTACCCAAAAAGGTAGTTCCACATATTTTAGAAGATTTCTTAATACTTGAAGATCTCTTCTATCTACGTTACCTCACCGCGGATTATTTCGTGGAAATCCTCGAAATAGGGGAGGACTTTGCCAAGAACCTTGCCGAGGACATCCAGAGGAGGGTGGAACTTTTGCACGAGAGGGTACAAGTTTTATTATCGGAGTCAATATCGCGAGAATTGGCTCTTTTTGACGAAGAATGCTTCGTTTTTACGAAGGGGTCTTCCAGTTTCCCCAATAAATACGGAGATTTTTTAACATTCTCAGAATGTCTCGAGAAGGGGGAAGCTTTCTGCTTATATTACTTCAAATGCGATGGAACAAGACTTGAGTTCCAACCCTATTTCGCGAGGGATCTGAAAAGGGGGGAGGAGTGGGTGAAAGTGTGCAAAGTGTACACTACCATCCGAATTGCCAGTGGCGAACTGGAAGACGCGTCCAACAATCCGGACGTTGTGATCTATACCCACAAGAAACATGTGGGAAACTTCTTTGTGCCGTCGGTGAAGTCCGCTTACAAGAGGTAGGTCAGGTCCTCGCAGGGTGTTGGGAAACACCAACTTATAACAGAAACATACATTTCATACATAAATCTCTAAAATTTCCTGAAAAAATGAATGATTTTTTCACGAAATTACCTATACAATATTATTAAATATATGTCCGTCATACAATCTTACGAAAATACTTGGTCTTGCCCTCGTTGTACTCGTTATAATTTCTCTCCGGAATCAGATAGTATCTGTACCAATGGATGTGGATACAGTATTGGAGATTATACTTATAAACAATTCGGTTGGAAATGCCCTCAATGCCATATCAAAAATTCAACCAAAATGTTCAGTAGTTTTGACTGTTATGAGTGCCACTATAAACTGACTTTAGATGAACTACAAGGTGTTGTTTATGAATAAGAGATGGTAGAAGCCACAAAAGACGAGAAAGAAAAAGCTTTCAAAAGGTTGGCGAAGGAGGCCAAGCTGGAAGCCAAAGAAAAAAAAAAGAGACAGCTCATCCAGGGCTGTTTCAACGACGATGAAGCCGCTAAGATTGTGTGTGAGTACATCAACCAGGATCTTGCCAACTTTCTGGTTGAAAGGGCATCTCGCCATGGGTTATCCTTCAGAGACTATGTGACGGGAGAGAGATTTTCCGCTGACGTGGGAAGAAAGGTTTTCAAAATCAAAGATTTTGAGAGATCAAAAGCAAGGAGGTTCTTGAAGAATGTCTCTGCAGATTGCAGGGCAGAAAAATCAGAGGACACGTGTAACCGCTGCCGCTTCGAAACGCTGCAGCCTGAAGAATGCGACTGCGGTTGCATTTGCGAGGAGTATGAGGGGGACAACGAGCACTGCAAACATCATAGTCATTCCTCGAATGACTACAAACACCACACGTGTAGTCTGTGTGGATTTGTGCAGTGCGATAATTGAAGTTTACCTGCCTCGTACTTTTTATAAATAAACTATGAAAAGAATGATTTTGAACCAAAATCTCCCAAATCACTTACCGGCTTTTTTGATTTCTTAATCTTAATTTTCACTATCTTCTTCTTATCTTCATTAGTATCACCTCCACCAGTATCATCACTAAAGAATGACTGTTTCTTGAATTTATCTACATATTCATCTCCACTGCTATTATTGCTATTATAACTATCATTATTATTATTTGACACAGGAACAGGTGTATCACTGAAGAATGATTGTGTTTTAAACTTAGATAAATCTAAATTGTCCGTAGTAAAATTCGCCCCACTAATGCCATTAAAATCACTAATATTTGTATCAATAAAAATCTCTTTAACAGGTGTTTTCTTCTTTCGCGGTTTTGGTTTAATCTCTTCAATACCAACTTCACGATAGTGTAAAACATCATCCCAAAATCTTTTCAACTCCGGTAAATTACCATCAAACCATTCCTTATCACGATAAATAGGTACATTAGAAATTTCAGTCAATTTCCAAA
>Ga0233415_10000163_pt1 | contig 32928 bp, 53 predicted proteins | sample Na_anoxic_12_MG_FD_188631 | JGI IMG/M metagenome (GOLD analysis project Ga0233415, IMG submission 188631) | Seawater microbial communities from Saanich Inlet, British Columbia, Canada - Na_anoxic_12_MG | ecosystem: Environmental > Aquatic > Marine > Inlet | place: Canada: British Columbia...
GTTCCCTATCCGTGAGCCTGTAACTTTTCACCCCCCTATCCCCCCATCATCGCACGCTGGTAGTGGTCGTTTCGTGTCTTTGTGTGGTGACAGTCCAGACACAACGCCTGTAGGTTGCTGTGATCTGTCCTCAGTGGATCGTTAATGCCATTGAATGGTTGAATGTGGTCTGTGTGAACCGACGGTGCCGCGTTACAGATCTGACATACTGGATGCTGTGCCCGCACCATTTTGCTGATCCGTTCCCACTCGCCGCCGTAACCTCGCTGTTGTTTCGTGCCGCGTCTGTCGATCTTCGGCCGGCGTGGCTGGAATGTCTTTGGTGTTGTTGGCATCAGTGTTCCATCCAATCAATGATCAGCGTTTCGAGAAACAGCGTGAACGCCCAGCGCAAGGCGAACGCCAGCACCCAGCCGAACAGACCAGCCGGCAGTAACTTGACAGCCTGCAACACTTCGACTGCCTCGGCTGTCCGCATCTTGACCATCTGCTGGTCTGACACGTACCCGCCTGGATCTCCGGCGCAAGGCACCTGTGACAGAAACCCGTTGGCGTACAGATACGTTGCACAACGCACGGCCTGATTGTGTTGGCGCACTGGCAGCTCTGACGTCAGCAGCCCAGCATTGACCGCGCCGGCCAGTCGTGGTGACCCCGCAAGGATCCGGTTGCTCTCTGTCAGTGGTATCGTTTGCATCAGTAGAACACCCGGAACGCGCCCGAAAACCCATAGGCTCGCCAATCGATCCGCGTGTGATCATCGAACACTTCCGCACTCAGCAGTTCACCATCTGGCCCGGGTAAACTGAGCCCCGGGTTTTGCGTCCACTCCACCTGCAACGAATCGTCAGTGCGTACGATCGTGATCGTGAACTCATCCGGCAAATCGATATCGGCCGATCCGACCTCGAGCACACCGTCCAGCAATTGCTCGACAGTGTCGCGCACGGCCTGTGCTTTCTTTGGTGGCAATGTCTTGTCCAGCGGGCTCAAGGGACTCATTGGTTTGCCTCGTCGCTGTACCAGATGTTGAGCTGTGACACGGTCATGTCGCCAGTGCGTACCGCTGTTGTCTTATCAGGCCGCGTCAACACCCAGCACGGATACTTATTACCGGGAGACCTCCCATTAGCCGGAGATGTCACAATGGAATAGTCGAACGCGGGATGCTGTTTCAGATGTTGCTTCTGGCGATCGCACGGCCCGCACCGCCATGACGCGTCAGCGGTGTAGAGTGTGACCTTGCATGATTGTTCCGGCGGATCAGTGGGCACAACTGCCGCCCCTGATTCGTCCGGCGTTGGGTCGGGATCACCTTCCTTTCCGTCGTTCTGTTGTGCGGCTTCCAGACTATCGATCACCGTTCGCATTTCGTTTGCGATCTGGTGCAGTTGTACCTGGTGCGACTGTTGCCGATCATACAGCAACTCCATTTCATCATCGCGCCGTTGTTCCCGGATTGCTTCGGCTCGCCACGTCTTCGCCCACGGCATGTCGTCCCAGACGATTGGGATCCAACACACGCTGGCCGCACTAAAAAACAATAACGTCCACTGCATGTCTTGCCTCATATCACGGACAGCCTTTCCGCCCATGTCTTCAAATCGAAATCACGCGGTTGAACGTTGGGCAGTTCCGTGAGCCCCACCGCTGTCGTGAACGAATCCCGCAGCCATGCCCTGACGGCCGCCGGACTCACTTCTGCCCAGCCGCGATTGCCCCAGCGTGTGCCCCATGAATTGACCATCCAGAGATAGGGATTGCCGTCCTTGTCTTTCCGATCGGCCAGGCTGATCAATGCGACGGCGTGCCCGCCCTTGCCTTTGTGCGCGCGATCAATCACCGCGCCATAGTTGCGGCTCCAGCGAATGCCCAGTGATATTCCACCGACGCCGGACCCGAGAAACACCCGCGCCTGATCGTAGTCCGTGACTTTTACCGCGTTGGCGATCTTGTACCGATGCGCCGACTCTGTGACAGCGTCCCAGTTGCTGGGTCGGTCGTTGTCGTATCTCGCCCGATACGGCCAGAGTGCCTCCTCTGGGACGCCCCACGTTCTCGCCAGTTTCACGCCCCCGGATATCGTCGAGCCCCGGTCTCCCCGGATCCTGTCGAGGCGTTGCGTTTCGTAATATGCGGCGGCCCGGCTGAGCTGCACGCCATCGATGTCGTTGAGCTGGAGCATGTAACACCACTCCACAATGCTGCTCAACGCGTGGCCCTGACAAGCCCCGATGCCTCCTTGGTTTTCAATCTTGATCGTGTCGCGCGGATCAATCGCGGTCTCTCGGTAGGTGACTGGGCCCGCCGTGAGCATTGCCGCTGTTGGCAGCTCTGCCAGATAGCCCGGGTGCAGTGACTGTTCGCGCTCGATGTCGTAACCGTTCATGGTGCCGGCTCCAGTGAGTCGGCGAAGTCGGCCAGCGTGTCGCCGTCAATGGCTTCTGCCAGTGCGAGCACATACGGCTCGAACACATCCTGCACAATCGCCCGGCTCTGTGAGTTGTGCCAGTCGGCTTTCTCGGCGTCGTTTGCGAATGTCCGGGCGTCCAGATCGCGGATGAGTGCCACTCGTCGCACCCGGTCAGCGTGATAGATAGCACTGAGCAGATCGTCATCCGCGGGCGTCGGCTTAGGCGTCGCCACTGGTCGAGCAAGTAACACCAGCCCAATCGTTATGATGACCAGCCCCGCCTTCATGCTTGCGACTCCCTTAGACGGGCGATCTCCCGTCGCAGCACGTCGGCCTCCGACAGTCCGTCGGCCAGGTAGGCGAGCCGGATGTCTGGCGGTGCCCCCTCGCTGGCATCGATGATCGTTGCGACGTGCTCACGATACGCGGCAGGCGCGGCCGTGTTATTCACGCTGGATGATTGGGCGTCTTGAGTATCTGCACGCGACCGCAGCCACTGACGGCCCCCTGTGACGGCAATGGTGGCCAGACCCGCAATGACGAACAGCCCACCGATGATCGTGGTGGCGTTCATTGGGCGCCCTTGTTGAGATCCGCAATACCTTGCCCAAGGATGGCGGCGATGATCGGCGAGATCCAGACGATGACGGTTTCAGCGTCGACGTCCCATCCGTAGCGTGCGGCGGCTGTGACGATCATCGTTGCAATGGCGGCTGTGAACTTCTTGCTCGCCAGAATCCCCTGCAATGCCACCTTTGCCGCTTTTAGCAAGTCGGCCAGCGTTCCCATGTTTGTATTTCCTGCTGAGAGTCACAGCAGGCAGGCAGGCGTGCCAATTGTCCGCAATTTCGCCAACTTGTCAATTGCGCTTCCGTCTATCTACCGGATGAAGGCACTTAGACGGAATGATTCGGTCTACTAATTGTTCTATGGACTCGGCGTGTATTCCGATTCCTCGATTCGTCCTATCTTTTCGATTGCTTCCGAGCATCGCAGCTTTCCCAATTCGGGATACTTGTGCTGGTGGCAACCTAAACAATACTGATGCCCCCAATATCCGCACTGGTCAAACTCCCAAGCGTGTTCGCCGATTACCTTACATCGCAACTCGCGGATTTCCTGCTCCCAGTCGCAGAGCTTGTCACACTCCGCGTCATCTTTCAGGATGATTTCGCCGAGCAACATACACACCGCTCCCGCAACATCCGCCGCGCTGCAGTCGTGTTCAGGGTCTGTCACTTCGGCCCGCATCAACTTTGTTAACTCGTCAACGATCGAATCCATAGAACAAACCAATGCAATGGAGCCGGACTTGCGGGCGTGTTCGGAATGGCGGCTCTTTCCATTCCGGCCCATTGATTGGTGGCGTTAGCCAGACCTGTCCGTCTTGAACTTTGGCCCTACCTTGCGCGTTTTCTTGCTCCACTTCCGTGCGTCGGCCACACTCAGCAGCATCGTCCCGCCGTGCGTTTTCGCGGTCTCGATCTCGCCACGATTCGCCGCACTGATCAATGTGGTTCGCGGTTCTCCAACCGCCTCAGCCACTTCCGAGGCGGTCCCGTATTTCGTAGGGTCGATCATCGCACGATCTCTACTGCGTCATCGGTGATCGAGCTGTTCACCTGCGCCCGCAATGCGTCACGCAGATCGGCGTCGGTCGCATCATCGTCGCAGTCGTCCAACGGGCCGGTATCGTCGTGCTCGCCGTCTACTCGTGTCGCCCACGCCCAGCCAGTATTTGCAGCGTCTTGATTGTCCCAGTAGATGCGTGCTGTGATTTCGCTCATTGTCTCGTCTCCCGGTTAAATGTCTCGGCTTGCGTCACTCGCTTGCCTCTGTATGTATTATCGTCATTCCGTCGCCGTTGTCTACAACAATGCGTTCCTATTTCGTCATTTTGTCGGAAATAGCCGGAACCAATGCAGGCTAACAATTGCGTGAACCGGAGCGGCGAATCCGGGCAAATCGGGTGGCGTGCCGCTCGTCGCCGCCCAGTTACGCATGGCGTTAGGTGGAAGACCGTTTCGTGTCCTCACGTTGAATTTTCAATATCGCGATCAGTAGTTTCATGCACTGTGTAGCTATTATTTTCTCGTGATCTGGCTCGAATGTGCCGCGTTCCGCAATGTCTAATACCACGTCAGCCTGCTGCGCAACCTGTTCACCGTTTTGGTCGACTAATTGCCGCAACATTGCCAACTGTGTGTCATCCATGGCGATATTACCTTGGTCGTTATGCCTCAAATATCTCGTGGGGCAACTTCCGCTGCCATCCTTCTTTGCACCAAAACTCCACCACTTCCATGAGCTCGTCTATGTCGTCGTCCCACTTCTCTGGCTCCACTTCGCAGACAACTTTACCACCATCTAAGTGGGTCACCGAAATGACGGGATAGCCTGCACGTTCCAACACCGATTGACGTGTTGCTACGTTGATCATTCCACAGCCCCCGCGATCCTGTAACTGATGATCCCTCGCACTGTCTCGACATCCAAGCCTGATTTGATCGCGATGCGGTGCAGGTCCAGGTTGTCGACAAACCACATATCGCGGATGTGCTGCACTTTCTTCCTATATTCCTTTTCCTGGCGGCATCTCCACGAGTCCGATACTTCGGCGTCTGCTCGTGACTTTGTTTCTGCACCCATTGCTTTCCATTCCTTGCCATAGACTGATTCCATCATCTCCACAGTCTGACCCGCACACTCCAACGGCCATCTGTCGCGTACGCGTCACCCACCAGCGTCATGCGATACCGCGGGCGACAGGTCCCCATGTTCCGTCCCCCGGACCAGCCCACGCCCTCGAATCGAGCGTGCCGCCACAGGTTGCCCACGTTGGCCGGTGGATGTCCTCGCCAGCGTCTTGCCAGCATCCAGTCCGCCCGCTGTTGCGCACACTGTTGGGCCGCGGTCACCGGCGGTGCTGTCGCTGGATCGGTTGTCGCTGCCATACTGACCATCACGGCCAGACTCAAAATCAACCGCATCATCGTCCATCCCTTGTTACCGAATATCAAAACCCAACGCGGCCGCCGTGTTCTGGATCAGTTGCCGGCTTGGCTTTTCGCTGACATTGCCCCGCACCACCTGCGGGTTCCGCTCGCTCTCGATCTGCTCACATTGCCTCACCACCTTCGACAAGTCGGGGAACGGGTCGGTGGACAGCCCCAGCATCAGCACCGCCCGGTTGATCGTGCCTGTAGGGTACTGCCCCAGCACCGCCGCCCATGTGGCCAACTGGTGCGGAGTGAACTGGGCCTGTGTCTTCATTGAGCACAGCGCCTGTAACGCCGTCGCCAGTGCCGAAGACTGCGGCGAATGCGTCAGCGTTTGATTCTTCGCGGCGCTGAGCTGTTGAGAGTTGCCCACGGCGGGCCGTGCGTTGTCCATTCGTCGCTTTCCCTTCGAATTTTTGGTTGTTCCGTTCCCACGTGCGGGCCGCGGCCTTCCAGTCCTTGATTGCGTTCCCGTTCGATTGCTTCCAGCCGTTCGCGGTGAAGTGATCCAGCATGTGCTGTGGATCCCACTGATAGCCCCTCTCGCGGCAATAGGCTGTCAACTCCGGCAACGTCGGTGCCTGGAATTGCTTTCGCGGGCGCGTTTCTTTCTTTCTAGTAATCTCTTCTCTTCTCTTCTCTTCTCTGGTAACGATTTTGTCACGCTCCGATGGTGTTTTTGTCACGCTTGGAGCGTGACAAGATCGTGACACTTTTTGCCGTGCATTGCTCAAAGCCCTGTGTTTTGCGGTCTTTCCGTTGTGCATGTCGAAATTCGGGACGTTGAACAACTCGCCGTCGTGTTCCAGCCATCCTACTTCGATGAGTGCATCCGCGAAGCCTGTCACGAAAACGACACGGTCTATCCCCGTTTTTGTCACGCGCAGAGCGTGACCATTGCGTGACTGCGCATCGAGCCACACCCAGAACCGAACACACTTGCCCAGCACGGCGTCGGGATCGATTCCGAGTCGCTCAGCAATCACCGACATTTCGGGTTTGTCGCACGTTGCGTGCTGTATCTTGATCCAGTCGCCAGCCATGAGTTACCGCCCTTCTGTATGATCCATCAGCCTTTTACGATTGCGACCAAACACAATGCGCCGCCCGTTCCTTCGTGAGCACGTCCAACGGCACCGCCACGAATACCGTGTTTCCATAGCCTCCCGCCGCTACTCGGGCGCGAAATGTGTTGGACACTTCCCGGGGAATTGCCGCTAAGCGTTCCAGTGATACCCGGTGCACTGTTTGCAGTTGCTCGTGCTGGTATCGCCCATACCACACCTCGCCGCGTAGTGTGTAAAACCACCCGCTGTCGTTAGCTTGCCAGTCCTGCATCAACTCCACGGGAAAATTCGGTGGAGTGTCCTGTTCCGCTTTGATGTCAATGTCCAATAGGCGGCCGTTGTACTCGATCTGATAGTCTCCACGCAGTCGCTGATCCAGCCGATTAGCAAACTCGTGCACGACCGTTGCCCCCACCGCTGGAAAGACGGTGGCTTTCAGGTCTCGCTGGAACTGTTTGTCCAACTCCTGCCTCATGCGTCGCATTCGTTGCCCCATCCTTGCCAGTGGTGCGGAAGATCTCCCCGCGCAAATAGTTCCAGTCGCGGGCCGTGAGGATACAGATCGTCAATGAGTTGCCGGAAATAGCCGGGCTTGCGGCTGTGTTCTGTGCGCTCCTCCACGTACACCGAATCGACCAACTTGGGCACTTTGGGCGGCTGGCCTTTTGTTGCGATCAGCAGCAACTCGTGCCGCACGCTGACATAGTGGCCGACATTGTGGGCGACCTTGTCCCAGATCATGGACGCCTTGTATTTAAACCCCCAGCCGTTGATCACATCGAATGCCTCTTGCAGCGTCGGCGACGTGCACCACAGAAACAGGACGCAGTCGTTAGCCGCCAGGTTAGCTTGCGGCAGCGCACAAATATCGGCCAGTTTCATCGACGGGTAATGATCGCCGAGAACCGTTTGCTGTTCGTCGGTGCCGTGCTGGTCCCCGCTGCTGTATTGCCAGGGTGGATCGGCGTAGATAACCGCGTACTTTTCCGGCTCGTTGGCAGCTGCGATGTGCTGGCGTTGCCATTCTTTGTGGCTTCGCACCTGCTCACGCAACTCGACAACGCTTTGCCTTTGTCTCTCAGTGTTTGTCAGTAATTCGCCGATCTTCTCGCTGTCGGTTTCGTCGGATAGGCACAATGTGCCGTCAGCGTCGGTGGCGATCTGCTTGATGCCTTGCACTTCCTTGTGGTGACCGTAACAGAGATTCTCTCTACGTAGAGAGAGTTCAAAAGCGGTGGACATAGACGCGAAGCTCATCAAAGTCCCTTCCGTCAGCCCCGTTATCTCCGCCGCCCGCTTGTATAGCCCGTCGCCGTAATGCCGTTTTCCATCCGCAAGCCAGTCACCGATTGCCCACTGCCGAGCCTCGTCAACCTGTCGCAGTGCCTGCCCGCATTCCTCCCACTGTTGCGGCGTCGACTCTCCGGACAATTCCAGCCCGCAGACCGTCAAGTCATACGGTCCGGGATTCATTTCCATCCGTTTCAATGATGTCACTGGCAATCGCTTCCTTCAGAAAAGTTCCCGTTGTCCCATCAGTGGGGCGTTTTGCGCCTTCACCAATGCGGCCCGTTCCACGTCCGTCAGCGGGCAGTGGCTCCCCGCGATAAAATCCACGTCGTCACGTTCCAGAGTCGCCACGAGCGTCTGGGAACCCAGTTGGCACCGCGGGCACCGGATCTGGTTGATCAGATACCGCCGGCGGCACGTGTGGCACCAGACGTACGGCACGAGCTCCAAACATTCGCCGTTCCTTCTGTCGATGTGCTTACACTTGGTGCAGTGCATAACGTCCCCGATCAAAACTGCACCGGGCCGGCCGGTGTTGGTGGCACCGCCGGCTGTGGTACTGGCTCTGCTGTTGGCTGCCAGGTGCCAGGCTGTGCTGCTGTCTCTGGTGGAACTGGCCGTATACGCACGCCGCCGACGACCTTACCCCCGTACGTCACACTGGGATCCGGCCACAGCGTAATTGACTGTCCGATCCATCCGCCGGCATCATCGCCATAGAACGCCGCGATCTGTTGAGCGTTGGTTTTGCAGAGTCCCAGCCGCTTGGACTGCCCCGCAAACGCCACGACGATCTGTTGCTTCCCCTCGTCGCCCACGTTTTCCACCGTCACCGCACTGATTGTGACCGGCACGTCCTGCCCGTACAGATGTTCCTGCTTGAGATAGTCGCCGCCGTAAATGTCGCTCACGTTTACATTCATCGATAAACCTCCACCGGTTCCCCGGATATCCAAATCGTGATAGGTTGCCGAGTCACCCACGGTGGCAACTCGAATTCGTTTGGCTGGTCGTACCCCTCCAGCGCCTGGCCGGATGTCGCATTAGCCACAGTGCGAAGTGCTCGCTGATATTTCTCTCGCCCCGATACGATCACGCCCGCACTCGCTGGAGCGGCCCGCACACCGTGCGGCGCATCAGACTCCACAAACGCGAACGCGAACTGAGCAAAGTGGCCCGTCACCGCTCGCCACCCGTCCAGGTAAAACGCGGCCTGTCGGTCGTATCCGTAATTCCAGATTGCTTGATCCGCGGCCTGTGCATCGCGGCTGGTCTTCATGTCGGCCAGTAAGTTGTTGTGCACAACCTTGTCGATACGTGCCTTGCATCGCAGACTGGTGAGCTCATCGTCCCACACAATCGACACTTCCGCGGGCCCCTCCGATGTGAACCACTGCCGACACACCGGCTTGGCCCACAACGCCCCCAGCACGCCCTTCATCCGTTCGAATTCCTCGGATGTCATCACTTGCTTATCAGAGTTGTCGGCTTCCCATTTCGCGCACCGGTCCTTGTATTCCTTCGTCACTTTGGGATTCTTCGCGGGCTTGCCGTTGACCTCGATGTCTTGTGACAAATCGGGCATGACAACGAAACGGTCGAGCACCGCCGCCGGCTCCAGTCGTCCTTCGTGCGCCATTCGACCAAAACGAAAAGCGTCTGTATCAGATCGCGGATTGTCTTGTGCGTGCCGGTAGTGCTTGTCACTTTTCAACGCAGATGCCAAACTGGAATTGTTGACCGCATTCCAGTTGCAATAATCTGCGAACGGCACATCGTGATAGATGCCCGGCGCTGGTGTGTTCGTCATCGCGTCACCGTCTTCTGTGTCTGATGTTGTCGCCGGCAGTATTCCGCCAGCAAAAACGCGTCCGCAGTCGCGTGAATCATCGTGTGATCCGGGAACAACTGTTGAGCCTTCGCCTTCGTCACGTTCTTGTCGCCGCCTGATCGACAGTCCATTGCCTTCTGCCATACCTGCGGCGTCACCAGGTCAAATGTGATCTTGTTTGCCACCAGCAAGCCCTGCAAGAATCCAAAATTTTTCCCAAACTTGAACGTCGACGCCACACCCTGCCCGGGCATCGAATGGACGCTTTCCAACACGGCCGCGGTGATCCACGTCGAGTGGCACGCAAAGAACGCCGCCACCTGATTCGTGGACGTGTCCAGCCGCACGAGTTCACTAAATGTCCCGTCGTATTGCAGCACGACCGCCGCTCCTGACTTGCCCGGATCGATCCCTAAATACATCGCGACTCCTTCCAGCGTGTCCAAAATTCCGCCATCGTCACGCCCGGATCCAATCCCGGCGCCGTACAAAAGACTGGGCGTCCGTGCCCCTCAAGAATTCCCCGCCAATGACTGTCAACGTCTTCAAGATCGAAGGAGCTGACCGCACTGTCTGGGAAATCGACGTCAGTGGCATCGTGCCACGTCCTGCACCCACAACCGCAGCGGTGGGCGAAGTGCTCGGAATGCTGAGGGAAGGACCGAACACCATCACCGCTGCGGTGTGACTCACTTGTGCCCATGAGGCTTTCCGACTGCGATCATGACCAGTCCCGACACGCTGACCGCCAACGTGCACAACATCACCAGTGCTTCATTCATGGTTGCCGTCCCATCCGATTGAAATTTCTGTGATCTGCGACTGCTCATCTGTGTTGAGCCGCATCTGCTGCTCGATCTCCGCCGTCCGTAGATTTGCAGCCTTGAGTGCCGCGGTCGCGTCGTTGAGTGCCGCGGCAGCGTCTTTGATTGTTTGCTGGAGTTGTGTTTCTTTGATCTTCAATTCCGCAAGCTCTTGCTGTTGCTTCGCAGCGTCCATTTGTCTGACTCCAAAAAACACCGGGGCAGGCACCCGTAGCGACGTGGGGCGAAAGGTAACCCCCAAGCGCCCGCCCCGGCTGGTTTAGGTTGCCGGGATGTTCCGCCGTTCCGCTTCACGTGCCGCATCACGCTCTGCCTGGAGATTGCCGCGAAAAACTGGAATGTCTCGCGGTGCATCAACACCAATCCCGCAGCTGCCGGCCTTGATGTCAAAAAACTTAATGGTGATGTTGTCATTGATCACCAGCGTTGTGTCCTCTTTCATTTTCAGTCGTAACATTTTCGACTCCTTTCAAACGCGGCAACGGGGCGGCGTGTAGTAGCCTGACTGCCCGCCGTGCTCCCCGCTGCCGCTAGTCCTCCGCCGTGTCTACGGACCGACAACCATTGTCGATCCACTCCTTGATTTCGCTTTTCTTCCACAGCCACGTGTTCCGGGTGATCTTCATTGGTGCCGGGATGCGTCCGTCATCCACCAGTCGATCGAGTAACCGCGCAGTCAGTGATGTAATCTTCATCACTTGCTTTTTGCCGATCAGCTCATCGATTTTCGCCGGGAACTGTCCGGCCTCGCTGAGTCGCTCCAGTGTGCCCGCCAGATCGGCGAGACCGGAAACCAACTGTTCCACTGATTGTTTGTCCATGACCGCTGCCACTTACCAAGCCCCCTGAATGATGTGATGCAGGGGACGATACGGGCCGATTTGAGCGGTTCCGGCGTCTCGCAGCCGATCACCGGATTGCGACGGTGTGGCGCAGGATTTAGACATTGCTGCGCAGGCTTTTACCGTTGACAGTGTTTCCGCGGCGTCCTGTGTGGCCCGCATCCGCCCGACCGGCAGCCTTTTGTCGGCGCCGTGTCGTTTCGTTAACGTTTTTACTGAATTTACTAGTCCGGACTGGACCATTTGCCGCTCCGTCGGTTTCTGCCTGTTGTAGCGTCTATTGCTAGGCAATCAGGTTTTTACTGTCTTTGGCTTGAGTCGGTCAATACTAACATGACCGAATATGACCGGATCATACCGGTTTGCACGCAGTCGGTGGCGGCGCATTGTCGGCGCTGGCCCTCTGGATGTCTGCGTCAGTCGGTGTGAGATAGTGCCGCAATGCCACCGCCTGACTGTTCCCAATCCATGCACAGACCACGTGCAGCGGGTACGTCGCCGCCAGCTCCGTTTCTCGCGTAGATCTCAGCGAATTAAACAATTTTGGCCAGGGTGTCAGCCCGGCTTGTGTGATCCAGCGCGACAGATACCAGTGTAAGCTCTCGCAATGGTCCCGCAGTGCCGGCAGGACCCAGACCGCCCCCGGTTCTGCTGCGTCCCAGGCGGCATCCAAATACGGCGTGATCTCCGGGAATATCGGAACAATCCGCGATGTGTCTGTCTTGCTGGCCGTAACACGCATCGTACGGCGATCCCAGTCAATGTCCTCCCACCGCATCGCGCACGGCTCCGACGGTGTCCGCAGTCCGCCCCACCGGGCCAAGGCGACCAACAACCGCCACTCAACATCCACAATCTGTTGAATGATCGCCTGCACGTCACACGCTGGAACAAACGGCTTGCTGTCTCGCGCTGAGCCTACTGTCTTTGGCAGGTCGGCGAATACGTCACGGGTAACGATATTGCGGCGGATCATCCAGCGCCAGAACGTGCCGGCCTGGCTGCACCGCTTCCGCACTGTGTTCTCTGCGAGCTCAAGCGTCGTCCGCATAAAGTCGCGCCAGTCTTCGGCGTCGGCCGCCGTGACTGCTATCGGTGACCTCTCGCCGAAATACAGCCGCAATTTCTCGCGAGTCTGTTGATAGCCGCGAGCTGTCGATGCCTTGATCGGCCGGCGCGAAATGAAATCATCCCATAGCTCCACAATTGATCTTTCCGCCTCAACGCGGGCGGTGATCAGCCCACACGTTGTAAGTGTGTGGCGTAACTCCTTTGACACTTGCTGCACCCAGTGGGTCGTGACTTCCTGCACGCGTTCGCCGGTCCGGCGGCAGGCAATCAACTCGTCAATATGCACGCGAACCGATTCCACCGCGCGTTTTTTTTGGTGTCGCAGGCTGATCTGCCGCCGCTTGCCGTCAACTCGAAACTGGATCCGATACCCGCTGGCTGTTCTCTGAATGCTGCTCATGTCGCCCCTCCAAGTCGCTCAACCTGATGACGTTTCTAAAATGCGGATGTCGTGGCACGCCCCACGCGCTGAGCAATCGCGCGAAATACTCTGGCTCATATCCCACCAGACCCGCCGCGAACTTGATCGATACCCACGGCTCGCCGCCGATCACTGGGATACACGGCTCTGATTGATCGATGCACTGCTGGACTAACCAAATGTGTAAGGATTCACCTGTAGCCATAGTGCACAGCCTCCGTGTCGTATTACGCCCGATCACGTTCCATGCCCTGTAGGGTAACTGCCCTACTATGTAACATATAGTGCCACACTGTAGAATTTTGTATTACTTTGCCTTATTTTGTATGACTTTGTGACTTTTTGTTGTCTTTCGAGTCTCGATCTATCTTGGCACGTGCTCGCGTGCGTCTATATCCTGCTGATTTGATATTCTTTTTCCGTAGGTTCTGGGCTGCCTTATGGATCGACGTACAATCAGCGTGTCACTGAGTGAGGCAGAGGAAAAGCTGCTCCGTGAGGCGATGCAACGCGACGGAATGACGCAAATTTCGTCTTGGCTTAAATGGATCGGCAATCGGTACGCGACCGGCTTAATCGTGCCCCGTAACACGTACACTCCGCCCGATCACAATCGCCCGGACACCTAGCTGGCGTCGGCGATCGCAGACGCGAACAGATACGCGGCCAGTGATAACGCCAGCCCCATTGCTCCGCCGTACAGTAGATCACTCATCGTCTCGCCATCGCAGGCCCAGCCGCCAGATGATCACCGATAGATCGTGCGCGAAACATTCTACGAACTCTTCGTCGAGCACTTCCCAAGCCGCCGCGTGTGTGCATTCGTGAATCAGTGCCTCAGCCCGCTGCCGGCCGGTCAGTGACTGATTGACTTCGATTGTTTTGCCGACCTTTTCCGGGTGGTCGCAGCGTCCGTGATCTGGCTGGCCGCCGTTCTCGCCGTCGATCCGGCAAAATGTCAACCGCCACCGCCTGCCCAATATCGTGACTTGCATGGCTTACACTTCCGCTTCGCGAACTTCGAATCGGATCTGTGCATCTGTTTTGGCTTTGCCTGCCTTGCGCTCGTTGCCACGATAGAACCGCAGCCAGTACGCCCCCAACGGTTTTGGCGGCTTGCCGGTGGCAATGTGCCAGCCTCCCACGCCGCTTTTGTATTCGTCTTTGTATGTTGGGATCTTGACGGTCACGACGCTGCGTTGCTCAACCGTGCCGTACCCGTTCAGCCGGATCCTCATATCTTTGGTGACCCACTGGTCGTGCGTGTGACCGCTGCACATAATGTCGGCGTTGTCGACGTACGCGAGCTGGCGGCTGCGTTGGATCATATCTTTAGTCACAGGACCGCCGCCCCCGTACCCGTGGGTATGCCAGAGCCGGATGGCTTGTGACTGTGTCTTGCCAATTCGAAATCGAAACAGCACCCACCCGGTGTAACCTGTCACTGGAAACGCCGCCCCGGTGCGATCACGTAAACGGCTGGCCAGTCGTTCGATCACGTTCGTTTCGTGGCGTTTGAGGATCGATGCCTCATGGTTGCCCATGCCTTGCATGACCCAGTGATGCGCAAACGGCTCATACAGGTCGGCCGTCCATCCCACAACGGCGTCGAGGTAGTCATCCACGTTGTGCTCGGGCCTGACCTTGCTTTTGCTTTTGCGTGGATCCCACGCCCCTTGCATCAGGCACATGACATCACCAAAATCGAGCACACCGGCGTTGCGTTTTTTGGCTTCCTTCAAATGCCGCAATTGTAATTCGATGTTCGAATCGGGATTGTCGGAATGCGCATCACTCCGCAACAGAAACCACTGCTCCCAGTCGGGCGACGTATTGCCACAGTCGCAGATCACGACATTGGGCGACACGCCGGCCTGCACACGAAACGGTAAATCCTCAGCCATCTCAACACCTCCGTGTTGTGTCAGTCACTCCCCGATATCACGTCCAGTTGGCCTTCCAGTTTGCCAACACGCACGGACAGCACTTGTAGCGCATCCTGGGCCTTGCCGTGTTCTTCGTGGCATTGATCCAGCTTTGCTTCGCATCTTTTCGCGGACCCCTGCACCTGCCGCCACAGATAGACGATCGCGGTGGTGAGTGCAGACAGTGCCGCGCCGGTGGTCATCATGTCTTCGCTCATCGTGTCCCGTCCCTCTATTCATCTGCCCCGATAATTTCGGGCAAGTCAAAACTGGCTGCGTCTGGAACCGTGAACGACACTTTCGCGTTGGACGTAGCCACAGCCCCAAACACTGACGAAGACGTGAACGTCGAACGCCAGACCTGATACGTTGCGCCGCGAATCAAGTTTTCGAATTGCACTAATCCTGCCACAGTTGAAGCTTGCGTTCTGACTTTCGTATCGAGGGCATTACCAGCCGTGCCTGGCCCAGCCGTCATCTGGCAACTGATCGTGACCCCTGATTCCGCGTTGTGGTCTTCGTCGTAGACTGTCAAGACACCCGTCGATGTGTTTGCCCCGGCAGCCGGCGTGATGGTGTCTTGTGCGAGCGTATACGATTGCGAAGCGTTCGCAGCCACAACCAGCGTTGTTGTCTGGCCGGTGTAACCTGCTTTGGTAATCGCCACGTCATACGTCGCCGCATCGAGTGCCACAACCGCCGTTCCGGTCGCGGATGTTTGAGCGACCACAGACGTGGCTCCTTCGGTCAATCTCACGGTCGCATTTTGCAAATTAACTGCGGGCGTCTGGTCGTCGGTGACTGTGATGGTGATCGTATACGCCCCGGTCCCCGAGTCGTTGCCACGGTCTTTGATTGTTGTGATATCCGATAGCGTGGCGGTTGTCGTCGCTCCTGCGTCCAGCCACGTTTGCAGGTTTCCGGCGACCCTCCCGGTGCTGGTTTCTGTGAGTGCGGTTCCGATCACCTGTGTGACGTTTGCGTCAACGGTTCCGCTAACCGTGACTGGATCATTGATATCCGAAACCACAGTTGTGCTGGCCGCATCCCCATTGTCCAAGAACGTGGAAAGCGACTGGGCTAGCCTGCCGGCTGTCGTCTCGGTGAGTGCGGTTCCTTTGATACTGGTGAGATCCGCTGTCACGCTGGTTGCACCGCTGCCCACGTCGTCCTGTGTCTTCGCGCTTGCTGCGTCTCCGTTGTCCAGGAACACCGACAGGTTTCCAGCAAGTCGCCCGGTGGTCGTCTCCGTCACAGCCGTTCCCAACACCTGCGTTATGTTGGCCGCCACGGTTCCTGAAACGGTCGCCGTTCCAATATCGTCGGCGGTCTTAGTTGTGGCGGCATCCCCGTTATCGAAGACAGTTGAGACGTTGGCCGCCAGTCTGCCGGATGTCGTCTCTGTGATCGCCGTACCCTTGATCTGCGTCAGATTTGCGGCCACGGTGCCCGAGACGGTCGCGGTGCCGATATCGTTTTGTGTCTTTGTTGACGCCGCATCACCGTTGTTAAACAGAGTCGACATATTCCCCGCCACTCGTCCGCTTGTCCCTTCTGTAAGTGCGGTTCCCATCACCTGCGTGACGTTTGCGTTGACTGTCCCGCTTCCCGTTGGGCCTTGCTCGAGCATGTTTGTCGTGAAGCGATACACGCCGCCGTCGGCTTCAATGCCCGTATCAATCTTGTCGGTGACGCCTTTCGCGCTGGTTGCGTTCGTGTCGATGTCACCGAGTGCCTTACCGACCGTGCCTGCTGTGACATGGCTGCTCAAAGCTCGATTCAGCACCGCGTCTGCTGTAGCACTCGCACTGATCGCACTCACATCGGCCTTGAATGCGTCTTCATTCGTGCCGGTGGTGAAGTGCGTGTAGACATCCGCGGCTGTGATATTGTTGAGCGCTGCCACTGCCACGGCGGTTGCCAGAGTCGGGGTTGCTGACGGTGACGCACTGGTGCCATCAATTCCCAGTCGCTCGCGGATGTGGCTTTTCTCTGTGTCTGTCCAGGTTGACCCACCACTGCCGCCGCTGACACTGCTGATGGCTGCGTCAACGTACGCCCCGAACGTGCCAGCGGTTGTGTGGCTGGATGATGCCTTATCCCAGACTGCGGTGGTGATCGCCGCAGCCGTCGGAATGCTGGCCGTGTTGCTGTGGATGTCATTGACCGCCGCGCCGAATGTTCCCGTCGTCGTGTTGCCGACAACAGTTTCGTCGAATACCCCGTTCGCGATAGCTGACACAGTCGGAATTGCTGCGGTGTCAACCAGAATGTCGTCAACGATCCCATCGATGACCGCGATCTCGTTGTCAATGGTTGTGAGTGTGGCAGGAATCGTTGTGCTTGTATCGACCAGCACCGAGTCGACATTGCCATCGATCGTGGCCAGTGTTGCGGGAAGTGTCGTTCCTGTGTCGACCAGCACCGCATCAACGTTGGTATCGATGGTTGTGAGTGACGCCGGGATTGTTGTGCTTGTATCAACCAGAATGTCGTCAACAATGCCATCGATGACCGCGATTTCATTATCGATGGTTGTGAGTGACGCCGGGATTGTTGTGCTTGTATCGACCAGCACTGAGTCAATGTTGCCATCGATCGTAGCCAGTGTTGCGGGAATCGTTGTTCCTGTATCTTCGAGAATTGCGTCCAGATCTAATCCACCAGCATCAGATATCGGAAGACCGCCAGCAGCATCGGCGGCAGCATTCGGAAGGCTGGTCAGTCCGAGCCTTACAGCGTCCTGATTATTGTAATCCACCAGCGGTATATTCACCGGCAACACGACCATGTTTGGGATGCTGCCGCCCACGGTTATTTCACCCGCTCCACTTGCCACCGCCGCATCTGGCAGGTCAAGCCGATAGACGCCGTCGTCCACATGGATTAGGCCGCTGTCAGTGTGAGACGCACTGGTTGACGCAAGAGACACGAGGGACATCGCAACCTTTGCCGAGCCTTCGCGGCGATACCACAACGCAATCGATGTTGTGTTGTATGCAACACCCTGTTCAGGCGTGCCGTCCGTATCGTCAACGATATACAGTGTGACGCTCTGGTCGGTCGATCCTTTGAGTCGTGGGCGTGCCATGATTATATCTTCCTAAAATTCCGTTTGATCGTCTTCGATACGTTGATACGATTGAATAAATGGCAATAGATTTCCGGCTCCAATCTCAGGTGCTGTTACCACGGCATAAATCACAGCCACGTGGTATTCCCTGTTGCGCCCGATATTATCTGGTGCTGTAATCCCAACTTGAAAGTCGTCAAAATCACTCGCTGTCCAACTGCCGCTCCATGTTTTCGAAACCCAACTGTATGTCCCGGTGTATGAAATGTTCTGGCCTGTCTGCCAAGAACCACCAATCTTGACGTTCAGCACAGCATCCGCATTCGCAGTGATGCCGTCATCCCTGTGTCTCACAAACACCTGAACGGAAGCAACAGCACTCACCGTTGATAAAGCCCCAAAATTCCATGTCTGTTCTGTTCCTTCGTCGTCCTCTTCAGCCGCGATGTACGTGCTGTCTCCGCTAGTAGATGGATCAGTGACAACGTCATCAATCTTTGTATATGCGTAGTCTGCCCATACCGCACCTCCGTTGGCATTTGGTCGTATTGTCTCGGCTGTCATTACTTTATTCCTGGACTAAGACCGCTTCTACGTCTGCCCATGTTGCGACCGTCTCACCATCGATCAGCGCCCGTGCTGCGTTATAATTATTCGCCAGCCGGCGATCGATATCGTGCCACGAAAAAGCGGCTTCCACGTCCGCAATTGTCGCGACCGCATCACGAGCCGTAGCCGCCTCATAGACAGATTCTGTCCAGGCGCCCGCTGCGGCAATCGTGTCTGCTAATCCGGCAGGCCAGCCGCCTGCTGTCGCGAGCTGCGGCAGCATCTCCTGCACTGTCTCATTGCTTAAATCGATACCAACTCCCGAAAGCATCGCGTTTGCGGCGATCACACGAGGCGTTGTTGCCGCCTGCAATGTGCCAAGGATCGCGTCAGCCTCTTGCGCTGTCAGATTGTTCGTCAACCAGTTCGAGTCGCGGCGAGTGCTGTCCGTGCGTGTCTGAGTCTTCTCATTTAACGCTGCAACAACAGCATTGTTATCACCGATTTGTGACGCCACTGAAGGCGTGTCTTGAATTAAATAATACAGTTCATTGTCCGTCATTATTCCTTCTCCTTTGCTTTAGTTGATGTCCGATTGAACGCTGCCTGGTATGAAAAACGATCTGACTTGGTTGCCGGTTCTGTCGGTCGTCCATTAGTTAGCCTGAATAGTAATGGTCTGCGGAATGTTTGTGATTCCGATGCTTTCCCAAATCGGTTGATTTGAGAACTGCCCGCGATGGGTGCTTGCCAGTGTCATCTCAATCGGATCGCGCACACGCCACATCAATGATATTGGCTTTGAACTGTGTCGCGTTCGCTTGATGTTCTGCCGGTAACGGTGGCGATGCCTGAATTCGAAATATGTGCATACTCGCAACGACGACCAGCGTACCGCCTCCAATGTTTTGTTCCGATATTACATCCTGCTCCTGCGATGTCTGAAACACCGGACTGCCGCCGATCAGTTCTCCGTGATTTTGCACGTAAATCCAGTCCACGTTCCCAATCATATTTGCGCCGGGATACGGTTGGAGCTGTTCCCCTCCCGTATGCCGCCGCTCCGTCCAGCGAATATTCGCCCCGATTCCTTCCAGCCATGCGTTCACCTCTGCCCGTTGACCACTATTGGCCGCCACCGTGTCGCCGTGCGTCAGATGCAGCACCAGCAACTTGCCCTTGCCGAGAAACTCCAGCGTGTCCGTTACGCTGGGGATTGCAAATGGTGCCCCAGTGTCTGCAAAGTGGTACAGTCCCGCGAACATACAACCTACGCTGTCGCGAGTCGCGTCGGTGATGTCATCGATTGTACTGAAACTGTGTCCGTCTGGATTGTTGTACCACAGCGACGGGGTTAGTGTGACGGTCTCAGGCTGCCACGCCACAATGTTACAACTTCCCTCGCCACAGTGACAACACCTACCAATCAGAGTCATGCTGGCGGACTCCCCATCGCGTCGCAGTCCGCTGCGACAACGATCCATTCTCCCGCCGTGTACTCGATCCTAACCAGCGTGTCTTCTGCTAGTTCAATGTGCTCATACCGGTGAGTAACCGTCACGGTTTCCGTCCGTGTCAAGTTGCCGTCGCTGTCCATTTTCAGCAGCGTGGCTTCTGCCGTGCTGGGCGTTGTGGCTCCATTCGTTGCCTTGTCCAGTGTGCCATCCAACACCGCCCAGTGTCGGGAAATCGTGGGGCCGCCGTGTTTGCTGCTGACTGGTGCACCGCCGCGATCTTCCCTCAGCACACGCTTCACGACGCGTTGCACTTGATCGGCCAGCTCGGGCGATAGCAGAAAACCGTCAACCATTACGAAATTCCAGGCAAGGCGGAAAACGGCAACTCGTGGTAGATCTTAAACGGCCCGGCAAAATACGCAGTGGCCGGCGTTGGGTCGGCCAACACTCCACCGGATCCATCCAGCAACACGGGCTGTGTCGGTTCGGTCTGGTCGCCGTCCAGTAATATCTTTTGGCGTTCGCCTCCTTCGCTTTTGTTGAACCCCGCATCCAATGGCGACAGCTCCCAGCCTTCGCGGTGGATGTGGATTTCATAAGACAGCGTTCGAAACTCAACCGACCCTCGATATTGCTTCGCGCCGATATCAACGCGACTGCATCGCGCCAGACCCGCGGCCACACCGAGCCCATCGATGGTGCAGGACGAACTGTTGACGGCGTTGTTGTAACTGATCACCCACGATGGGATCGACCGACTGTTGACGCTCACCTTTGCGATCAAGTGGGCGGCGTCACGAGTCGGCCCCGGGTCGTAAAAATCGCCGGCACTATTCAAAATCGCGTGCTCGTCGTGATCTTTGAAAACCGGCTCCTGATAAATTTCTGATGACCATGTAATCACCGGCTCATCGTTTTCTGGCTCTTCTTCGTCACGCTCCGGCTGGTCCGTGTCATACTCCGCGGTGTAGGTCCACGCGAACGGCTCGTTGCATTGTGCCTCTACTGACTTGCAAATCGCGGTCGGATCGAACGGATACGTGCTGTTGACCAGTGGCAACGCCGCCGAATCGGTCACGGTAAAAACGTTGTCATCTTTGCTCGTACAGATAATCAGAAACTGGCGACTGTACGACCGCTTGCCTTGTTCGTTTCGCCCCTTGCGGGCTTCGATGATTTCGCTGACGCTTTCGATTGCCATCTACTGGGCTCCCGCTACTTGGACCACCGGCTGCCCCTGCCCGCTGTTTCTCGGATCCGTGTTCTTCGCGATCGTGTCCAGTGACTTGTTACCTTGCTTGGCCAGTTTTTCCTGCGGTGACTGTCCGCCCTGCATGGCGGTGATGATCTGCGAAAACGCCTGAGCACTGCCTCGCTGTGCAATACCGGCCATTTTGCTGGACGCCGCACCGGTTCGGCTTGTGTCCGCGATCACATCCGGCCCTGTCGCGGTTGCGTCTGGTCCAGCCGGTGGTTCCGGTGGTGGTTCCGGTGGTGTGGGCGCGGTCGGTATTTGCGGTGGTTCCGGTGGTGTGGGCATACCTGCCTGTGCTTGCATTTCCGCCAGTTCGGCCAGTGGCTCGGTGACGTTGCGATTGTACGATTCGCCAATTGACTTTGATGACTTTTCCGCGTTCTTGGTGAGTGTCTTTTCTAACGCTGACATTTCGCGTTCCGCAATTTCCGGGAACTTCTTTGTTTCGGCCACAAATCCATCTGTGAGCCCTTTCCACTCAAAATCGAATGTGTCGGAATCTCCGTTGATCCAATCCCACAACGCCGTCCATGCGTTTTTAATGTTGGTCAACATGTTGCCGAATACGGTCATTGCAAAATTGACGCCGTCGGTAAACAGTGTTCCCATGTTTTCCCACAGCCACGCCGCGGCCGCTGGCACCACAGTTGTCAGCATATACTTCATTCGCTCAAACGCCTTGACAAAAAACAGCGCGATCGAATTGGCGGTGAAACTCGCGATATCCCCGAAGTTCTCAAACGCCACGGTTCCGATACCAACCGCAAACGTGATTGCTTGAGCGATCGCATTTCGCACGACGGTAAATGCGTCTGTGATGAAATTTGTTACTGTGGAGACCGCCGCCCCAACGCTGCCAAATGCTTCACTTAAATAGCCGGTGGTATCACCTAGCCCCAACATTGATGCACCGGCCTGAATGATACTTCCGGCCCAGCCGGCAAACATCGTTGCCCCGTCTGAAATCCAACCTACCAACACTGAAAACGTTTGAATGAGTGACGGGCCGACTTCCTTTATGATTGCTGCGCCACCCTGTATCACCACCGCTACAAAACCGCCGACAACTTCCCCCGCCTTCGCCAGATACGGAAGTAGTCCATTGATTGCGGCAACAGCCATTTGACCGAATGCGGCAAATCCATTGACCAGACCACCCAGCCCGTCACCAAATGATATCACGCCACCGGCTGCGCTGCTGAACCCTGCCCGTACTGCGCCAACGTAACTCATCACATACGTTTGCAACGCAGTGAATACCGCACCCACTATTGTCCCAAATGTCGTAAACACTGGCACGATTGTGCCCGTGATATATCCCGCGACGGTTTGGAACACACTGGCTGTGTCTCCAATCCTCGCCGTTAACGACTGTGCAAAGGATATCACTTGCCCCATGATGCCCTTAAAATCAAACGTCTCGATGATCTGTTCCGCGATGGCTTGCAGTGCAAACCCGATGTTGTCCTTCATTGTCGAGAACAACCCGGCCAGCGTCGTTGACTGTGCCTTCATCCCGCCCGCGAATGTGCCGCCTTCCTCGCTCATACCCGCAAGCGAGTTGTGCATGTCGTTAAATCCAACCTCGCCCCTGCTGATCATCTTCAGCATTTCTTCACGGCTCACGCCCAGTTGTTTTGCCAGAGCGTCATAAATCGGAACGCCGCGTTCCGCTAACTGGTTGAGCGTCTCCAGGGAAACTTTCCCGGTGGCTTTGACCTTGGAATAAATCTGTGCGAAATCGTTGATCGGTTTTCCTGTGCCGGCGGCGATGTCGCCCAACATTGTCATCCGGCCGATCAATTCGTCCGTGCTAACGCCGGCATTCAGCAGCAGCTTTGACGCGTTCCGTAAATCGCCCAGTTCAAACGGCGTGCTGGCCGCGAATCCTTGAAGATCTGACAACGCTTTCTTCGCCCGCTCTGAACTGCCCAGCAATGTTGCAAACGCGACTTGTGCCGATTCCGCATCGGCCGCCAGTTTGATACCGAAACCTAACCCGCCGACGCCGATGGCTCCGCCGACTTTGGCCACAATTCCGCCGACGCTGGCCATACTGGCTTTTGCGCCTGCAACGAATTTCGTCAGCCGCTGCTGGGCCTTGCCAATACCCTTGGAAAACCGTTGGCTGTTCGCGCTAAGATTGACGACCAAATTTCCCAGTGTTGCCATCAGTCTTGCCCCAGTTTTGTCCGCAGTTCTCTGACCAAATCCTGTGCAGACGCCGCTTCAGCCTGCGGCACCCACGGCATGGTGAGCTCTTGCAGTTCGTTCGGTCGTCCCATCTTCACTTCCATGTATGACGCCAACAGAAACGCGATCAGGCCCAACATCCGATCCGTATGATTGAGCATCCCCACCGCATCCGCCGCTTGCCACCTCTGAAAAGTCTGTTCGTCCATGCCATCGCACACGGCGTCGATATCGGTAGTGCCGCACATCTTCGCCAGCCGTATTGCTAGCTGTTCTCGCTCGTCTCTTCTGAGTTTTTTGCCATGTCGTCCACGTCTGCATCACTCCACCCACAAACCCGCTGCGCGACTGTCACCAGCCGTTCGACTATGTCGGCTCGTTGTTTGCCGATTTCTTCGATGTCATGTTTGGTCAGTAGTGGCTCGCCCTTCTTGTTACAGACACACGCTACCAGCATTCGCTGTCGAATTTCTGACATCCGCTTTTGTAATCGCTCGCCCTTCTGGCTTTGGAATTGTCTCTCAAACATGTTCCGCTCACGGACCGTCATTCCTTTGATCCAGACGCTGCCGCCCATCTCCGGAATGCTCACTTCTTCGATGTCCACCGGCAGTGGCTTCAAAAGTGTCTCGCGTGTTATTCCCATTCGTCCTCGTCCTCGTCTACCTCAGCGAGCTCTTTCAAAAACTGAACTTCTTCGATCCATTCCTGCCGCTCGGCCATCACTCGATCGTGATAGGCCAGCATGTTTTTTTCGTATTCTTTCGGTGGATTTTGTTCGCACATCACCCGGCATTCCTCGTCCGCCGGTTCGGAATGTCCGATGTTGCAATGCTTCCATGCGTGCGCGTCGTCATACACAGTGCCGCAGGTCACCCAAGGGAACCCGCGGCGCCATGTAATCAGATCTGGCTGGCTGTCCATGATCGACGGCCACGCCTCTAAGTCGCGAATCATTCGCGCCTTCATGTTTCACCCTTAACTGTCAGGCAGTCCGACTGATCCGGTCAGCTTCAATTCCAACGTCGCGGTCACCGCTTCGTCACCGCTGGCTTCGATGCCGAACGACCCGCCGGCACTCGTGAACGTGATCGACGTTGGCGTTGGGTCGGCCAGTTCAACGGTCCAACTTTGGTTGGCCGGTGTGGCCGCCGTAAACAGTGCCGCGATTGCTTTGTGCTCTGTGTCGTCGGGATCGTAAAGCAGACTGACTGACGCGTTGCCCGGTTCTTTGCGTCCGCCTCGTGCGTAGGTTTTCCAGCCGCCGCTATCGCTTAATGTGGACGCGTCAAACGTCAACAATTCGATACCGTCCAGGCTGAATGATGTGACTTGTCCGACTGCTGTGGTTCCCATTTTCAGGACGGTTCCAACCACTGGTGTAAATGCCATGTGTGTTTCCTTTTATGCTGGTGAATATTGGCAGGCGACTTCAATCGTCACCGTGTGAATGCCTGTGTCTGATGCGTCGTTTGGTGGTTCATAATCGCCGGATTCTCCCTGGACAATAATGGCGTGGACGGTGTCTGACCCGACGGTGCCACTGTAGTTGGTTAATGCCGACCTCACGGCGTTACCGACTGACTCCGCCGTGACGCTCCTTAGTGCTTTGCAGTCAATGTCAAATTCGACCTGGCGGCTTCCCGTGGTGCCGCTGATCAACTGGAATTCTTCTGAGCTCATGACCGTCAACACGAGATACGGCAGGGCGGCCGATTGCGGTGCGTGGCCGACATAGACGCGACTGCCGACCAAACCGGCAACCGTCGTGTCACCCGTCAAAATTGTGATCAATGCGGCTCTCAAAATGCCTTTCCTTTTTGCACTTCTTCTGCCAGTTGTTTTGTTGCTGCCTCCTTATATGCGGACATCATGACGCCCCGCTGACCTTTGGCGATGTCGAGCATCGGCCGCATAACCGGTTCCATGTTGCCCGTGTCACGCACCGGACCACCACTCTTGCCAGTCTCACGGCGTGGGTTTCCGGCGGGCTCACCGGCTCCCAAAAACAGCCAGTGAATGTTGCTGCCCGAAATACCGACGCCACGGCGACCGGAACGGCTTTTTTTACGGAGCGTTGCATTTTGCGATCTGGCTTTCTTTGCAGTCCTCCCAACCTTGCCGCCCACTTTTGCGCCGCCGTCTCGTGCTTCTTTCACTTTCAGTCGTCGCCACCCGATGCCCTGCTTGGCTTTCTTCATATTCGCCGGCACTTCAGATTTCGCGGCCTTTGACAACACCTTGGCACTCGCAACACAACCGGCGGTATTCACACGGCGCGCGGCGGTTTCCCGCAGGTTTTTTAGTAGCTTCATCAGTTGTTTATCACCGCTGATGACATTACTGCCCCGCCCGATTCCGCTTCCGATTCCGGCCTGTCTGGGTGTCAGTAGTTTTTTTTGTAAACCCATTACACAGCCCGTTTCGTTTGAATTTCGATCTGCACGTTGTCCAGATCGACAACGACCACACTCAGAATTTCGTATGTGTTGCTGTCATAGGTCAGCCGCATATCCGGCGTTGCCGCGGCCAGTGTCGCATTGTAGGGGCACGTCCAGACGTGGCTGACGTCTGCGTGCACTTGATCGACCTTCCAAAACTCCCGCCCGCCTTTGCTGGAGCACTTCGCATAGGCGGTCGTGTATTCGCTCCAGTTGGTTCCGGCTGTGGGATCAATGAAGCCGTGAGCGTCCGCCGTGGCGGTTGTGCTCAACGTCTCCACGCTGATTTTCTTGTCGTATTGTCGAACGCACGTTTTCAAATCTTGTGATACTCCGTCCACCGCAACGCAGCGATCAGTCGCCGGTATGCGTCGCCCGTGCTTGTGTCTGCACAATCACTCCATTCGTTCATTGCCCACTGTTGAACCGCCAGACGGGCTTCTGCTGGCACGTCTGCGCCGGCGTCGCCGTACCCGCCCACGAATTCGACGACCACCGCGTTCGGCGTGTTGCTTTCGGTCTCCGGCCAGTTCGTGTTTGTCTTCAACGCAACGCGGGCTGGTTCCCGGATCGTGTCTACGTGATAATTGGATGCGCTCAGCGTCTGCGTGTCGCCGGCCGTGTCGACGTACGTAACCGACGTGACCGACTGAACCGGCGCCTGCCGAATTTCAATTTCCTTTTCGACCGGGAACCGATCCAGATACAGTTTGACCGTCTGCGTGACCAACCGCCGCAGGGAATCATGTTCCACCTGCCGCCGTGATGCCGTCAACAGTCGCGTCAGCTCCGTGTCGAAATCACTGGTTGTGATCCGCAACACGTCCTTGAGTTCGCTCAGTGCCAGCGGTTCAACTGCCGGCTCCGTCGTCACGACATACGTCATTCGGCGGCCGCCTTTGGTTTGCGTTTTGGTGTTGCTTTGACGGCTTCCGCCTGTCCGCGTTCAATCAGCGTTCTGGCTTCGGCGTCGTCCACTTCGATCACTTCACCCGGTGCATTCGAAAAGTGCTTTCCCGCGCGTGCAATCAGCAGTCTGATCTTCATTGTTGCGACTCCAGAAAGAAGAAGGACGGCGCCCAAACCGGACGCCGCCGCAATTCTCAAAACTACGCCTGCACCAGATGCTTAACTGGTGTATTTGTAGCACTGGCAGTCAGCAGTCCGCCGTCCGCTCGATTGATCGCAACCCACCCCACTTGGTGAGCGTCTGCGAATCGTTCATTCAGGCGAACCAGCGACGTGTTCAGAACTTCCCGGACCTTATAGGCTCCCATGTTCCCAAACAGTGCGGTGACGTTGCCGGTGGCGAGCTCTGGCATGTCGTTGTTGATCACGACCTGATAGCCGAGCAGCGTATCTGGTGCCGCACCTTCCAGCCCGGCCCGCCAGATGTAATCGTTGTTACTGTTTTTGAGTTTCAGTAACGCGGTCTTCGTCGAATCGTGCATCATGAACGACGCGCCCATGCGGTAGGCTGGATCGACCGACGCGACCAGATCCAGAATTTCGTCGGTTGTGATGGCTGCCGCACCCGCCGCTGTCACGCCTGTGGCACTTCCTACGGTCAACCCTGTTGGCTGACTGGAACCCGTGCCGGTCGTGAAGTGCTGGTTTTGAATGCGTGCGATCCGTTCGCCCAGCATCGTGCCCAGCTCTGCCGCTAAATTTATATTGCTATCTGAGAGGAGTTCTATACTTGTCTTCAAAAGTTTCGACGTGTACTTATAGGCTCCAAGCGAAAATACACCGAACGTCACATCTTGTTCGGATTCCGTTGCGTTTTCGCCCAGCAACGCGCCGACGTTGCCTGTGTCGTCCGCGGTTGGCCACGGCAAATCGTTTCCACTGGCGGTTCGCAGCACGTCCGCCATAGACCGAACCGATCCATAGGTCAGCAGGGCCTTTTCCAGATTGGCCACGAAGCCTTCCGGGATGGTATAGCCGCCCGCCGTGTTGCTCGTGCTTTGGGCCGCATAGATTTCATCCAGCGACTTTGGAGCACGTGCCGTCAGTGGAATCTCCAGTGATGGCGAGCCAGTGTCAAAGTTGAAGCCAATGCCGGCAGCTTTCGCGGCGGCCTGTGCTTCTTCGTCCATCAGCCGCGGATGCCCGTGACGAGCCAACCCGTCAACAGCGGCCGCGATTGCTTCCGACTGCGACACTCCCCGATGATCAGACGACGGCAGTTGTGGCACGTTGCCACCCGTTGCCACCAGTGAATCCAGTGCTCCCCGTGATCGGATCTTTTCCAGATCGGCGTTGGCCGCTTCGATCCGGGCGACTCGGTTGGCCTTGACCTGTTCTTCGGCGACCGCGTCGTTGATTTCCGCCTTGATCGCGTCCGCGTCCGCCATCATGGCGTCGAACAGTGTCGATTCTTCGGCGGTCAATCCGTTGTCGCGTTCGTCGAGGAACGCCTGTGCGTCTTTGATCAGCTTGACACGCTGATCCACTTTCTTCTGAATGTCCATTGTTTTTGCCTCACAAAATGTGGTTGTTTTGTCGAGGCACGAAAAAAGCACGACAGCCTCGACACGTGTGAACGTGTGACAGGCGAATCGTGCTCTTGCAGTCTTCCCGTTACGCAGACTGCCGCCAGCTCTTGCCAGCGGGGCGTCTGATCTGTTTGTGTGTTCGGTGCGTATTATCGTCAGTCAACCCGCATCGTCAACCCCATTTTCGCCTGTGCCTTCGCCAGCAATGCCGCTGACCGTTCTGGGCGCTGCTTTGGCGTGATCCCTGCCACCAGTTGCTGCAACTGTTCGAGCTCCTCCACGGACTCCACAGCGGCCGCGAATGGCTCACTGCTGACGCTGGCCGCCACCGCTTTGTTTGGGATCACCGCATCCGCGAACCCGGCCCGCTGTGCTTCCGCCGCGCTGAACCATGTTTCAGCCGCCATCCAGTCGAGAATCTGTAACTTGTCGCCGCCCGTCCTCGCTGCATATATGTCGGCCATCGAGTCTTTCAACCCATCCAGAATTTCCGCCATCTTTTCCGTTTCGGCCGCGGCTTCTCGCAAATCGTCCGCATCACCCCACGCCATCGCTGACGGTCCCATCGGATTGTGAATCATGTACTTGGCGTTCTGCGCCATCGACATCCGGTCCGCAGCACAGGCAACAATGGTTGCAATCGACCCCACCACGCCGTACGCGTGCACGTGCACCTCTGACGGGTGAGCCGCCAGCATCGAATAGATCGTCAACCCGTCGCGCACTACTCCGCCCGGACTGGAAATATAGACGTTCAGCGGTTCGTCTGTTTTGGCGTCGGCGTATTGTTCGGCGAACGTGTTGGCGGTGATGCCATCCGAGCCATCGAGCCCCGCGCCGATTGCTCCGTACAGTTGAATTTCACTCATTGGTTGTGCTTTCCATAATTGTGTTGGTGATGATTTCCCCGCGTTCGTCTGTCCAGGTGGCGACACACTCCGCGACCGCTCCCGGTAGACTTGTCTGGGAACACGATCCGGCCACATCCAACAACGCAATTTTGCTGGCCTGTGCGTGTGTCTGTAATGCCGATTCTGCCCCACTGGCCGGGATCGTCGCGTTGCTCACCCACTGCGGGTAGAACGTGTCGACCCACGCCAGAAAGTTGTTTTCTGTTTTGGCGGCTTTCATCACACGATCCTTTTCAATTTGCAGACTTCGTGAAACGCTGCCTCCCACCATTGCCCGCAGACTCGCGGCCGCGGCTGAACTGTCTTCTGTCGGTTCCGGTGGTTCGATGCGTAACGGCTGCGCCGTGTCTGGCACGAACTCATCCTCCAGATTGAACCCAGCCTGTGTGACAAGCTGGCGAGCTTCTTCAGCCGTCACGACTTTGCCGACGCCCAAATAGACCTTCTGGATCAGCCCCGCGATTTCAAACTCCGACAACGCTGCCGCTGTTGTTGGTGCGTCGCCTTGTTCGGGCTGTTCTCCGATCTCCAGCAGGTTTGCCGGCCGATAAAGTGCGTCGCCGTTTTCAACCGGTGGCATGTTTTCGGCGTTCCGCACTTCGTTGATCGTCATGTTTCCCGACATCTGCATTTTCGTGTAGAAATTCGCCCGGTCGTTGGCACTCATCCGCAGCAATGCGCGGCGGTTGAACTCCACGAAGTGTGAGTCGGTCCGTTGCTGCGTGTCGCTCAACAGCTTAACGTTGGCTTCGCTTTCGATCTCGCACAGCCAGTGATCCAGACAGTCATTCAGGAACGACTCGTTCTCCGCTTCCAGACTGTTGTGGCTCGTGCGGGTCGGATCTCCCAGTTTGTGCGGTGGACAGCCTGTGATGTTCGCGATTGTGCGCACTTCATATTCGCGCGTTTCGAGAAACTGCGACTGTGCCGGGTTCACCGTCAACGGGACGAATTTTGTTCCGTCTTGCAACAGTGCCACCTTATGACTATTTGACAGCCCTTGGTTCATCTTGCCCCAGGCATCCATCGTGGCTTTGATCTTCGCTTCGTTGAAATGCCCCGGTACCTGGAGAATCCCGGAGACGTTCGCGCCCTGTCCGAAGAACCTCGCCCCGAACCGGGAAGCCGCCACGCCAACCGACAACGCTTCCGCCATCAGCGTCACAATGTCGTAGCCCTTCATTCCATCATTGGACAAGCCGCGAACGTGGAACACGTCCCGTGACGGAATGCGTGTTTGCTCGCCGCGGATCTCGGTGACATACCACAGCTCGGCTTCTTCCATCGCCGGGAATGTCACATCCGGATCCAGCAACACCAACTGCGTCGCGTCGCCCCGGTTGTTGCGTTCGATGTACGCATACCCGTTGCCTCGCAATAACGCGTGCCCCACCAGCGTCTGTTTCAGGGTGAATGCCTTGATGTATCGCGAGCTGCGTTTTTTCAACAATCGCTGTGCCGGATGCAACGTGTCCTTTTCCTTAGCTCCTTCTGGCAGCCGGCGAAAGACATCAACCGGCAGTTTGGCCACGCTTCCGCTGATCAATGACACGGCCCGCCACAGCGGCGGATGTCCCATTGCGATCGTCGGCGAAATCTTCACGCCCGCTTCGGTGCCCGTCCCTCCGAAATAGTGGTCCCACGCCGCCGGATCCTGTAATGATACCGCCGGGTTTTCCAGCGGTACGTTGTTTTCAATTGTGTCTGTGTTCATTGATCCCCCTTAGAATAAAATCACGCCGGCGTTGTCTTCGGTGTACGCGCCCGCGTCTGATCCGTACTTGATCTGTAAGGCCATCCCCATCAGGCAGGAAACAATGCCGTCAATCTTTTCCTGCGACTTTTTCTTGTCCGGTTTAATGCGTCCGCCGGTGTCTTCGCGGGCAACTGTATTGGCAGCCATCCAGCGCATCACCGCGTTCCCATTGTGCTTGAACTTGCCGTTGCCAATCCACGCCAGCATCTGCCGGAATGGTTCATTGAACGTGGCTGTTGTCTGTGGCATCTTCTCCAGTGCTGTTTCTGGTATCCCGTTGAGTTTCATCAACTGCGTTGGCCCGGCAGCGTTCCATCCATCGAAGCCGATTTTGATTACGTCGAACTGCTCGCAAATGTCCGCGATCTGCTGAGCCACCTGCACCGTGTCGATCTCGTTGCCTTCTGTCAGCTCCACCATTCCCCGTTCCGCAAATGTGCGGATCATCTGTTGATCTTGTTTCGCCCGCTGGCTGACGTTGTCTTCCGGCAGCCAAAACCACGGCAACACCTTGCACCCGCCGTCTTCTTCCGGGAACACCAACACAAACGCTGTCACGTCCTGCGTGGATGCCAGGTCGAGACCGGCAAAGCATTGGCGCCCGTATAAATCTGCCTCCGTGTATTGTACCGCACAAGCATCGTACGCGTGCATCGGAATGATGCGTGATTCGTTTTCGGTCCATTGGTTCAGATGTAAACGCCGAAACGTGTTCTCCAACGCCGGGTTTTCTTCGGCTCGTGTCGCTTGTTCTTTCAAATAATCCAGCGTCACCGCGTGCCCGAGTGACGGGTTCGCCTTCATCCATGTTGCTTCGTCTCGCCAATCGTCCTCCGCATCCGCCGCAAACACCGCCGCATAGAACGAGGGATCCACTATCAACCCCTGCTGCACCGACTCCGCATAGCGGTGCAACTCATAGCAGATCGACGTCCGATCGAATCCAGCCGTTGTAATCATCACTGTCAGCGGTTGAGCTCTGGCCCCGGTTGACGTGTCCAGCACATTAAAGAACTCCCGGTCCACGACGTGCAGTTCGTCAATGATCACACAGGACGCGTTGAACCCGTGAGCCCCGGCGGCATCCGAACTGATCGCCCGGTAGATGCCATTGTTTGCAATGATCCTTTTGTTTGAGTCTCTTAATTTTGTAACTTTCCGCAGCACCGGATCCGGGGCTTTTCGGATCATGTCCGCGGCCATGTTGAACACTAACGCCGCTTGATCTCGTGTTGACGCTGCCGAAAACACCTGTGCCCCCGGTTCGCCCTCACACAGCAGCATGTACAACGCGAGCCCACTGGCCAGAAACGACTTGCCGTTCTTTCGTGGTACTTCTGCGAACAGTTTCCTGTATCGCCGCGTTCCGTCTTCTCGCTTCCATCCGAACACCTCGCGCAACATCTGCTCCTGCCACGGCAGCAACTCGAACGGTTCGCCCGCCAGATGCCCCTGCACGTGCACCAGACATTCAGAAAAGAAACCGACAACGTCGTCGGCCGCTTCTTCATCAAACCAATAGTCATCGTCAGCGTCAGGCAAGATATTTCGAAGCAGGCCCAACGCCTTTCGTGTTAGCGTTTTCGACTTCCAGTCCTGCACGTGCTGACGGCGTCAACCCGAACTCGCGCTCCAGCCGCAGCAGTGTGCTTTCCAGTTCGTTCCGGATCTGGCTTTGCGGGTATCGCCGGACGCCCTTGAGTGATTTCTCACCTTTTACTGTCTCGAACACTTCGTAGCTTTCGCCATGTTCCGCGCACCAGTCGCAGGCGTCTTGATACTTCAGCAGGTTCATCGCATAGCGGGCTATGGCGTTCCCATCCGTCGCCGCTTGCAGGTTCATCGACTTCAGCAGCTTGCAGACGTTGTTGAACACTCGCCGCTCTGCTGCTGTCAGCTTCAGCGTCGTCTTCGGTTTCGTTGTGTCCGGCTGCGGTTCTTTCTTCGCGCGAGACTTCGCGCGATGCGACCCCAGCTCAGCCAGTTTGACCGTCGGCGTTCGTGTTGGCCCTCGTGATCCCATTACTTTCACTCCTTACTGCTGCCCGTATGTCCGCTCCCTACATCAATTTGAACCCTCATCAAAAAAACTCGGGAAAATTTGCACGCGCC
>Ga0233415_10000164_pt1 | contig 32913 bp, 40 predicted proteins | sample Na_anoxic_12_MG_FD_188631 | JGI IMG/M metagenome (GOLD analysis project Ga0233415, IMG submission 188631) | Seawater microbial communities from Saanich Inlet, British Columbia, Canada - Na_anoxic_12_MG | ecosystem: Environmental > Aquatic > Marine > Inlet | place: Canada: British Columbia...
TCATGGTCGATAAAGGATACATGACGATCGACGCTCTCAACATGTCGCCCGATGACTTCACCCGATTACTCAATAACTGGATCGTCTACGATTGGTCCACGAAACCCCGCGCCGACCAAGACGCTTTTATCGAGCTTCTTCTTCTCGCCTAAACAATCAAATCTTCGCATAAGGATTTAACAATGATCAACGATCAGACTCTTTCAATAATCAGGAATCTATCAAAGGACAATCGAGACTTTGATGACAACGTCAAAGCCTATCTTACCTTCGGGCATCTCTTTAAGAATAACGTCGCGGTAACCCTCGCTCATACATACGTTATCTCTGGGAAGCCCGCCCTCAATGCCGACGCGATGGCCGGCGTCGTCCGTCGATACATCGATCAGAACGGCGTCAAGATCTGCGCTTATATCCGAATTGTTGAATTGACTAATGAGGTCTGCACGATCGCGACGAAGCGCGCCGACGAGATCGAATGGGACTTCGAGCACACCTGGACATTCTCGACCGAAGACGCCAACGATCGAGGGCTCCTCAAGCAGCGCGCTTGGAAGTCGATGAGAAAGAACATGTTGCACAAGCGATGCCTCACCGCGCTCCTTCGAGTCGCTTACCCTGAGATCATCGGTCAGTCGTATTCACCCGACGAGCTCGCCGAAGTCATGGTCAAGGATGAGGCCAAGCGAGACGAGATCATCTTCGCTCAAGTCGAGGGTGAGCGCCCGCCGCGTGAAGAGCGTCAAGAGCGTCAACCCTCTCGCCCTCCTCAGCCTCAGCCTAGACCACCGGCGCCAAGGCCCGAGCCAAAGCCCGAGCCAAGACCCGAGCCCAAAGCCGATCCTCTCTCTCTCGAAGAGGACGCAATCGCAGCTCTCGAAGCATATGATCCCCATTGGCGCAAAGACCCCGGTGATTATGAGCGAAGGATGAGGATGACCAAGGCCGAGATGAGAGTCGAGATGGCGCTCCAAGTCTTGCCTCAAGCTCAACGCGTCGAGCTCTGGAAGCGGTACGGCGAGGGCGCTCAGCCTCCGTCCGTCGTCATCGGCGCGACTCCTCAGCTAGACATGGCCTCGGTGCCGTTTTAGTGCTGAGTTAAGATCGCTTCGAGCCTCGCGAGCTGCTCCCTTATCTCTGTGTATTGTGCATCTATCGAGGTGAACCGGCTGTCGGCGACCGAGGCCCTCGACTCTAAACTTTTGACTTGCTGCTTGAGCCGCCCCATCTCCTCACGATCCCGCCCCTTCTCTCTGAAGTGATCGAGAGCGAGGCCACCGAGGGCGACGATCGTGGTGATAGAGATCATCGTGTTCCCGTCGATTGTCATAGTCTCACCTCGCGATTAAGTAAGCTGATGTGCCGAGGGCGACCGCGCCGAGACCGATGGCGACATACTTCGCGATCTGGGTATTGGCTCGACTCTCGGCTAATTTAATTTTAAGATCTTCACTTTGAGCGGTCAAGAGTTCGATCAAGGTTTGAGAGTCGTATTGAGTCGTCTCGCAATCTTGATGCGCTGCCCTCAATGCCTCTTCTGTCTGTATCGCCGCCTCTTGGATGACGTAATCACACACCGCTTGAGATGACTCGACGAGGCCCTTCACGACTACGAAATCTTGAGGTCTCAGAAAGACTCCGCGCTCTTGCAATAGCATTCCCGCCGGAACGGGTCGGCCGATGATCTTCCCGCCGGGGATCTTGATCTCAGCGGCGGGAGAGTGAACGAATAAGAAGAGCTGGAGGATCATCGCGCTGGTGTACATAAGATCTCCTTTTCCAGGGCGATATAGTCTTCGACCGCCTTCTTTACCGCGCCAACACAAAGCGGCTGGCACTTCTCAAAAGTACAATCTGCGATGCCTCTCATCGCCGCCGCTTGGCGATCGACATCGCAAGAGATAAACTTCTCACGCTCTTTGACGAGACCGATGAGCTCCTCGGCGCACATCTCAGATTTAGGGATATGGCCGCGATCGTATCCGACTTTATAACCGAGGGCGCCGACGGTGAGCGCGACGAATCCGAGGGCGATGTATTTGATCGACTCGGGGTTGATGAATTGGGCTAGCTGAATCATGGGTCAAGTCTCCAAATCGTGGCCCTACCCATCCCAGCATATATATACTGAGATGATGTCGAGTTGATGCCCGTAGAGTAGATTTTGTTTACGCTCGTTATCCGCAAACTCACAGAGACCGCGCCGGCTGAGGCGTCAACAAGCACGAACGCCTTCTCATCGCGCCCCGTCAATTGTAGATCGGGAATGCGCTGTTGAACCACCCGCCCATGAGAGCCAACATATCCCGTTCCATCATGCCATTGATATTCGCAGTGTGTAAGTGAGTTGAGATATTGAGCATACGTTTGTGTTGACCCTTCGATAAAATAATAATACCCAGTAGGGAGGGTGATCACGCCACTTGAGAATGATAGTGATGCCGCGAGCGACCCAAAAAAGTCACTCGCTGTATTAAACTGTATGTCGGCACCGACGGCCGACGAGGTGTTATTCGCTGGCGTGCAGACGGCTAGGGCCGAAGGATTCATTAAGATTTGGCCGAGGTGGCTGGGGACATAGCTCATTATTCCGTCCTCATTATGATTGATCTGGATCGCGCTAGGTCGACCGTTACGACTACAGCTGAGGGTGTTTGAGTAACATAACTAGCTCCGCGCCCATATCCGATCCATGCGTCGTCAGAGCTGCTGTATGCCGAAGCGTTATTCCCCCAGTATTGCCCAAAATGCGATCGGTCAGCCTGGTTGTTAATGTTTGCGACTGACCCCGAGGAGGTTTGTGTGTTGATTACCCAGCCCACATGAACCCCCTTGCCCGTTGCATCCGTTATTTCAGGGGAGGAGCCCGACACCCACAGTTGAGAAAAGGTGTCTGCTTGGCTTGTCGCTGATGAGTACGTCAAGAGCGCGAAACATGACGCCGTATGTTGATAACCCTGGAAATAACTCATTAGCGGCCTACTTTCCAAAGTAGCAGTCGACAGTCAGCATCAAGCGAGGGAACGCTCGTCCCGATTTCGATGGCGGCGAGTCGGAGGGTGAGAAGAGACGAGGAGTCGACAGAAAACTCAGCCGTCGCCGCGTCACAATTTCGCCCCTGGTACATATCTGTATTCCCGATCTCTCCGACAGCCGACCCGTCAAGATAAAATTTGAACTGGACGTTGTCGGTGGCAGTCGTGCGCGTGAAAGATGAATATGCTTGAGCTAAATAATGCCCGGCGCTCAAATTGATCTCGGTCGAGTTCGTGATCGCCGGGGAGCTCGCGTATGTGTCGTCAAGCAAGCTGACATTATACTCGCCGCCGATCGCAGTGATGTTATTCGACCAGTCAAAAAGCGCGAGCCTCAGAGTCTTTTGTATTGTGCCGCCCGGAGTCATATAACTCATATCAAGATCCAATTGGCATTATCGCTCTGGAGCGTAATTGAATCATATTGAGCGCCGATTGAAAATGTCGTCTGCCCCGCGTGGTCGATGTGCTCCGAGCCGTTGGGGTCGACTGTCACCGCTGCGCTCGTGAGTCTTTTGATTTGGAGCTTGAATCCCGATAGCCCAACGGCTGTTGGGAGGTTGATGGTTCCCGCGCCGGTTGATGCGGTGTAGGTGCGCTCGAGCTCGCTCGCGCCGATCGCTCCGTCGGTCGTGCCGACGGTGTATGGGGTCGCTGTGATGTCGGTCACCGTCGGACGAGATCCGCCACCGCTTGCCGCCTCAGCGCCCCATGATGTCGAGGAGTGATCATATGTGAGGACATAATTATCGATGCCCGCGCCGGCTGTATACGCGACATCGGAGAGCGTCGACATCGGGAGGGTCGCGACCTGGGTGTCGACTCGGCCCGTCGTAAAGTATTGATTAGTTCCCTCGGCGATTGTCGTCGTCGTCAGGTCTTGGGAGAGTGATGTCAGGCCGACCGCTGAGAGCGACGTTGAGACCGCTTGACCCGAGCCATTGCCCAAGAAGATCTTGTCATTATCAAGGTTCGGGGTCGCTGCTGATCGTCCCGCCCCGCCGACTTTAATGATACCCGCGCTCGCGTCCGCTCTGACAACCTTACCTATGTTCTGGATGAGGTTCGCTTCGGTCGTCGGCGCTGTGTTAGTGAGAGCTCCGGCGGTGGCCGATGATACATAAACAGTATCACCGACGCTTAGGCTCCATGTTGTCGTGTTGACGTCGCTTAGGTTGCCGAGAGTTATGATCGTGACCTCGGCCTGATCGTTCGCGTTCGCATGAACTAGACCGAAGGCGGGCATCGTCAAGGCGCTGTTAGACCGAGCGAGATCGGCGGTCGGTACAGATCCAGAGATCCCTTTGATGTAGACGACCTGACCCTTTGTCATTAGGCCGCCCGAGTCGTTCTTAGCTTTGAACCTGATCGCGCCGTTGATGTCGGTCCATGAAGTCAAGTATCGAAGTGACTCAGTACCGATCGTTCGCGTGAGGTCGGCGTCGGGCTCGATCGAGCCGGAGGTCTTGATGATCCCCGTCCCGTTCGGTGCGATGGTGATGTCTCCGTTTGAGACACTGACAATCGACTGACCGTTAACATCGAGCGAGCCGCCGAGCTGGGGCGTTGTGTCGTCGATGACGTCAACGACCACGACCCCGATCCGACCATTGACCGAGGTCACCGGGGCCGAGGTGAGGCCGGTCAACTGAGACCCATCGACGGCGGGGAGCTTTGCCGTTCCGTCGAGTTGGACGATCTTATTCGCCGTAGTCCCGACGTCGACATTGAGGGTCGAAGTTGCACCGGTCCCGCTTAGAGTCAGCGCCGTTCCATCGATGTTTAATGTCGAGTCATCGGCGTAGATGTTGACCGCGCCCGTCGCTGTGTTGACGCTCGTCACTGGAGCTGAGGGTAAGTTCGTCAACGCTGACCCGTCAACGGCGGGGAGCTTTGCAGTTCCGTCGAGTTGTACGATCTTATTGGCAGCCGTCCCGACGTCGACATTGAGGGTCGAAGTCGCGCCGGTCCCGGTTAGGACTAGAGCGGTCCCGTCGATGTTAAGCGTCGAGTCATCGGCGTAGATATTGACCGCGCCGGTTTGTGCGTTGACTGAACTCACCAAAGCCGAAGGGAGGTTTATCAGTTGAGACCCATCGACCGCCGGGAGCTTTGCAGTTCCGTCGAGTTGTACGATCTTATTGGCAGCCGTCCCGACGTCGACATTGAGGGTCGAAGTCGCGCCGGTCCCGCTCAAGACTAGAGCCGTTCCGTCGATATTTAATGTAGTATCATCAGCGTAGATATTGACCGCGCCGGTCTGGCCGTTGACTGATGAGACGGCGCTGCCGCCGCCCGCCGCTTCAGCGCCCCAAGATGTTGAGGAGTGATCATAAGTCAGGACATAGTTATCAATGCCGGCGCCGGCTGTATAAGCGACATCCGAGAGCGTCGACATCGGGAGAAGCGCGACTTGGGTGTCGACTCGGCCCGTCGTAAAATAAAGGTTCGCCCCTTCGGCGATGTCGTCTGTGTCGAGGACGACCGCGCCCGTGGCTGTATTGACCGAGGTCACCGGCGCCGAGGGCAGATTCGTCAACTGTGACCCATCGACGGCGGGGAGCTTCGCCGTTCCATCGAGTTGTACGATCTTGTTTGCCGTGGTTCCGACGTCTACGTTTAACGTTGAGGTCGCGCCCGTCCCGCTTAGAGTCAACGCCGTTCCATCGATATTCAATGTCGAGTCATCGGCGTAGATATTGACTGCGCCGGTGGCGCTATTGACCGAGCTCACCAAAGCCGAAGGGAGGTTTGTGAGGTTTGACCCATCGACCGCCGGGAGCTTCGCAGTTCCGTCGAGCTGGACGATCTTATTCGCCGTCGTCCCGACGTCGACGTTGAGAGTTGAGGTCGCGCCGGTCCCGCTCAAGGTCAGAGCTGTCCCGTCAATGTTAAGAGTCGTATCGTCTGCGTAAATGTTGACTGCGCCCGTCGCCGTATTGACTGAAGTCACCAAAGCCGCTGGGAGGTTCGTCAATGCCGACCCGTCAACGGCGGGGAGCTTTGCCGTTCCGTCGAGCTGGACGATCTTATTTGCCGTGGTCCCGACGTCGACGTTGAGGGTCGAGGTCGCGCCCGTCCCGCTCAAGACTAGGGCTGTTCCGTCGATGTTAAGAGTCGTATCGTCCGCATAGATATTGACTGCGCCGGTCTGCCCGTTGACTGATGAGACGGCTCCACCACCACCGCCGCCAGAGACAATCTGTCCTTTAAATTTAATACTCATCATTGACTCCTATCGATTGAAGCCGGCGTAGATGATGAATGAATCGCCACCGTTTGCTTTTTTGTACGCGATCGAGGTGATCGTTGACCCGCTTCCGAGAGCTGCCGAGTCGATAGAATAGTCTCGAAGGACCGGGGTGACGCCGTCGGTGTTGGTGATCCCATCGCCCGCGCCTATGGCAGCCCTCAATTTAATATAACTGATCAAGGTCTCGTTAGAACTCACCGCGCCGACGAATGCGAAGGTCGAACCTGCGGGGACTTGAGCCCCATCGGTCGGGTCATAGAAGTCGGCGGCGGTCAAGGTGTGCCAGTCCGTGTTAGCGACCGCGCTCGCGTTGTAGGCACCGGTCAGCTGGCCGGCGGTGATGGGGTCTTGCACTCCGAGTTTACTCATGGGGTCTCCGTTTTTTTTTCAGGTTTAGGCGCTTTGGCTTTGGCGACTACGTTTGCGCCGACGTAGGCCAGGAAGAGAGTATCGATCAGCCCCATGATCTCGGTCGTCGCCTTGCCCAAAAGAGCGAGGAGAAGGATCGAGGCAAGCGAGGCATAGAACGCCGCCGCCTTTCGACCGCCGACTTTGTCGAGCGTTGATGGGGTTGATTTATCACTCATGAGAAGTCTTCGCTCAAGGGTCGATAGACGTGAGCGACGTCTTTTATATTCCGCGTTCGAGTGGATACGCCCTCACGCCATCGGCCGTCGGGTCCGTTGCCCTTGGCGTTACCCTCGACGGTGTCGAAGCTGCCCTCATCGTCGGGAGAAGTGAGAGCTAAAACAATGTGATTCCCTTGGGCGGGGCTCTGCTTGTCGCTTGTCCAAACAACGACTATGTCGCCGGTCATGATCTCGTCGGGGTCTCGATGTCGAGGTGTGCTCGACCAATTAGACATTAATCTATAGCATGAAGGCATGATCTTTTTCCGAATCCCAAAGCTGAACCGAGGGCCATAAGCGAAGGCGGCGAACGCACCGCACCAAGCGAACTGTCCGTTTCTCACATAGTCATCTTCCCAGGTCCAGCCGATCCCATCCATTGATTTTATGTAGGCGTTGATTGGGTGCCAATCGCCTCCGCACTCCGGCTCGGTGACATCGAGCTCCCATTGAGCCAAAGCGCGCTTGATCGCTTGCCGGCTGTGGTCGGTCGGGTATGCCCGAATCAAAGACCTTGCGCTTGAGATCGTGACCTCGGGAGTGTCTAGGCTCATCTGATTAACAGCTCTTTGAAGACGACGATTGATCTCGTTTTGTTCTTCGAGTTGAGCAAGTAGTTCTTTTTTAGTCATGAGTAAACCTGTGCTTTTGTTGAGTTTATCAAAGGAGGGGACGCGGTGGAAGCCAAGTATCCATCGAGTTTTAGATCGCCCGTCGCGTTCGCGTATGTCGTCGATTCGATTGTGCCAAGGGAGGCGATTCCATGAGGCGCTGAGAATGTAATCAGTTGCCCCGCGATCGCTGAGATCTTGAGGCCGGTGATCGCGCTGTCTTCATCATAAACGGGAAGGAAGTCGACGACATCCAAGACCGCGAACGCGCTTATGTCATCGGCGCCGAAGTGACTCGCGCTGACCTCGACTTGCTGAACATTCGGGACGTTGATCACGTTCGCGGATGCATTCCAAGCGACCGGCTCAAGGCCCGTCGAAATGATCTCTAGTTGACACCCTTCACCCATGAGCTCTTGACGTATCGATCGGATCATCCCGACGCCATCGGTCACGCCATAGTCGACGCCGTACCCCTTAAGTAATGGAGAGTTAACGATCGCATATGAGCCGAGGTCAAGATAGATCGAAGGACCCGACCCGATTGACCCGCGCCACACTCGAAGAGGATTCGAGAGGATTTGAAACAGGCGGGCGACCATTGGCAAGAAGTGATTATATGGATCACCTGTACCCGAGCCGAATTGATCAGAGGAGACGCCGTACAAGTCGAGTGAGATCTTGCGCTTCTCGCCGTCGTATCGATTGATTGCCTCTTGATTATTATAAGTCGCCGAGCCTAAGAACTTCTCCTCTTGGTTGTCGTAATTATATTTAATCTCGATCTGGGTAATGATGTCTTCGTAAGCGTCCCAGGTCGGCGGTGGGTCAGTGAGCCAATCGCCCTCCTCGATCTCGGTGATCGCCGATGTCTTACGGTCGAAGGCGAGAGGGACAAGCGCAATCTTAGAGATGCCGGTGACGCTGTCTCTCCTCATGACAATCGCGGCGCCCATCGATTGAAGGATCGGCTCAATGATCTCTCTCAATGCTACGCCATCGGCGCTTAAAGATCCGCTGAAGACTTGGCCTTGACTGTAGTTTAAAAAGCTGGCCTCATCGATATGGGATGAGGGTATGTTGAGGCCGATCGTCAAGACATCATAAGCGCCGTTGACGAGCTCCCCGCCTCCACTCTCGAATAGCTGAAGAAGAACGACACCGGGCGACTCATCAATAAAGCGCGCCGCCCTAACTAATCGAGTTCGCTCCTGACCTGGCCAGTCTCCGAAGCTGATGTCGTCTGACCTCCAATTAAGATGAATATAATAGCCGACAAGAGTCGCGCCATCGAGGGCTTGAGTCTCATGAGTTGCGCTTAAATATCCTTTGCGCTCTTCATCCGACGATCGATCTATATAATGGACCTCGATGTCATAGTATTTATTCGCGGTCGCTGAAGAGGGAAGACCCATCGAGGCCTCGACCAAGAGCCGACCCTCCTGATACTGATAGAACGCCGAGGCGATGGCGTTGATTTGGTGGCTCGCTTGAGCCGCGACCGCGCCGATCGGAGAGGCGAAGCCTCGGATCAACTGCGGCCCGTCCTCTGTGCCGTCGCCGGGGTGTAGAGGGACCGCGGGAAAGTCTTCATCCCACAGGTCGATCGGGTAGCTTAGGCGCCAAGCGTCAACAACGCTGACTGGGAAAGAGCCTTCGCTCGTCCATCTAAACCAATCATAAGAGGTCTCGTCATAAAGAGCTGAAGTGTTTCTTGTCTTGTGCTCCTCAAGCCGACGAGCGGAACTGAAGAAGATTAGAGTGTTAGGCGATTGGTCGATCGGCGTGAGGTTCGTGATGATGATCTGATCAGTCTCGCCCGTTGAGATTCGCCAAGACAAGACGCCGCCGCTAATCCCAGTGTGAACCGTCGGGCCATGGGCGGCGAGCTGTTCATTGATACAGTCTGGCCATGTCTTGAGCTCACCGACTCCATTATTAATATTACTGACAAGCGGGATGATCTTAATCTCGGCTTGAGCATCGCGAGTAAAGTCGGGGGGGATAAAGTTAAGATAGGACGGCCCGCTCCATCCAGTCGACAGCGTCCCATTCGCGACCACCTCAGTGAGATCTGTACCCGCTGCATATGTCAAAGAGGTCGGGTAGATCGTCGTTGTCCGATTCCTGATTTTAGGGTATCGGGGATGCGGGCCGCCGTCGTTATCATCACCTCCATCGCTCAACGTGACGTCGAACTGTTCAATGATCCGCTCGCCGATGAGATTGAAGGTCGACGCTGTAGGAGTGTTCAACTCGCCAAACGGCACGGGGTAAGATTTCTGGTTGATAGCCTCGGCGTATTCGATCGCGCTTGCGTTCGTCCCGTCAAAATAATGATAGCCTTGCTTAAGGCTCCCCTCGAAATCCTTTTGGCTTACCTCATTATCGATGAGGGCTGTCAATGGGACGAGAGAGATTGAGATCGATTCGCCGCTTTCGATTTTCGGCGAGGCTTCTATGATGCCGTTTAAAATTTGAACGTAATCCGAGACCGATCCATCGGGCCGTTGGCGAGCTCCATACAGTATCGCCCTTCGACCTCTAAAGGTCATGATCTCCGATGAGACCTCGGGAACATTTGTCCCGCCTAGCGTTCTAATATGCGCTTGATTCGGGGTATTGCCGACCGCTCGGCTCCATACATTGAGCGTTGTCGCGGTCGCGTTGAGGATATAAATAGACTCGGCGCCGATATGCATCAAGCGAGGGTATGTCAACGAAGTTAAATCTTGATCAACGTCGAGAGTCATCGTCGTATTACGCGGGAGATCTTCGGTAATTTGAGCTGTCAGGATGTCCGTCGACCGAGGGCCACATCGACCGAGGACGACATGAGGATCATTGAGAGATCCGCGCCTTGAATCGACATTAAGAGAGATCGTGAGCGCGCCATAGTTAGCGATACCGCCGGCGGGGTCGAGGTCTGCTGAGTATGCGCTTATTGAACTGATCGCTTGATAATCAACGTAGGGAATAGAGACCGCGATGTCGGTGTCGAGGTTCGATCCTGTCGGCGCTTCATGAGAATAATAGCGAGTAGTACACCCCGCGATCTCAAGCGCGAATACGCGTCGACCATGTTGATCCGAGATGCTCATGGGGTTACGCTCGCTTGATAAAGATCGAAGGCTTCGAGCCCTCGAAGTGAGATATAGGTCGAGTCAACCTCGATCCTCAAGAGCTCGCCTCGATTGGCGAGAGGGACATAAAGAGGCCTAAGCGTGATCGATGGGGAGACGTTGGTCGGCGCGGCTGATCTTTGCGCCGGTGAGCCTGGACCTGTGGAACTCGTCACCGGTTTGGCCGATCCCGCCTCGATGACTTGAAGCCCTCCAGTTGATGCGATAAATCTTATCCCATGATCAAGGGTCGTCAAGCTCATGTCCTTAAGGATCACATCGACAAAGCCATCGCTCTCTCGATATGGGATATGAGTCAAGCTAATGACAATCCATTCGGTGATCGGTGTCGTCCTGTAAAAGAAGGTGTACTCGTTCGATGTCTTGAGCGCCGTTGACCCTCGCGTCCTCACCGCTGATCGATATGCGCCCGATCCATCCGATCCGTTATCGACGCCGACCCAGTATCGAGCGTGGCCTCTGAACTTCGCATGACTGAGTTGGGCTAGACTCGAAGCCATTTGAGCCTGAACGCCGCCCATTAAAGCGACCCCATTATAACAGGCTTCAGGAGAAGGTAAGGTCGAGTACGCTGTCGGGATTAACATCAACACCCCCCCCATATCGTCAAACTTGTAATGATCGCGCCGGTCCCATTTCGAGCTGCTTGAGTCGAGAGCTTGTCGAGGTTCGATTGATTGAGAGCCGTATCATCGAAGCCGACCCGATACATCGGGAGACCATAGCGACGCGAGGAGGCGATCGGCTCGGGATTCAAATCAAGTTCATGTTGGCTCCATCCGTTCGATGAGATCTCAATTCTATTCCCCATAATCAAGACCGTCATCGGATCGAGGACCGTCGCCTGTTCGACATAGATCTCGGCGTAGATCTTGAGATCGTCGTCATCTCGGACCCCATCGGGGATGAATGTATCTGAGAATAAGATCGGGATGTCACCAATGCCTATGCCCTTCGAGCTTTGGCTTGTCGCTGCGAGATTGAGGCAGCCCGCCCAAGATAAGAAGACCCGCGCCCGCTTCCTCATCATCGAGATATTGGTGAGCGTATTGACACCGAATCTTGAAGAGAGAGGGAGAGGGGTCGAGAGTCTATTGATCCCCATCGGCTTATATGTATCTGCCCCGCTCACCATGAGGAGGGTGATCGGTGAGGCGACCGCCGACCATTCGGCCATGATCGTCCTGATTTCCATCGACCCGCCCGACCCGTTTATGATGTCGACCTCAAGGTCAATCATGTCCGAAGCGAGAGCCGAGGGAAAGGTGAGGGTGAACGTGAGGGTCTGGAGACCCGTCGGACAAGCGACGTTATGAAAGAGGGTCGAGGTTCCATCGGTCGCCTCTATCTCGATTGATCCCGCCGCGCTTGCCGCCTTGGCGATGATGTAGACCTTCAAGACTTTGTGAGCTCGACTGATCGCCGGCGCTCTATATCTTAAGACGTTGACTTGTGTCGCCGAGCTCGAAGCGAAGACCCCGTTATCCCAACACTGATTTATAAGATTAGTACACCCACCCACCGCCGCGATATAGTTTTGAAGATCGCCCATCCTTGACGGGGCGAGCTCGGTGATCGGTTGCCCCGAGGTCACCGTCGCCGGATCGGCGAGCGTTGGCGGTGATGTATAGCTATTGCTCATAGATGCTCAAGCTCAATGCGAACGGGGACGCGGCGGCGCAATCGGTTAGGGTAAGCGAGGGATACATCATTAGTAATGTTTGACGCTCTCACCCGCCCTTGATCGCCGTTGTCTTCGGAGGTGTATAGAAGAGTATAAGCCGCCTGTGAAGAGTCAATAGACGCGGTGAGAAGAGCGCGCCTTGAGTCACCCCAGCCTTGATAAAAGTTAATCCTCTCACCGGCGGGGATATACTGGATAAAGTGATTTGTCCAATGCCGATAAAGATCTCGGACATCGAGAAGAGCGTCGAGGTCAAAGAGTAAGACTGAGGTGATGTAAGACCCTATAAAATTAGAGGTATACCCGCCCGCGATCTTGCGGCGAGACTGAGAGACCGTCGATGTTTTTAGATAATGGGACTGATAAGGGCGAGAGGGAAAGAGCGCGCCGGGGAGAGGGTGACCGGCGACTAAGATCTCGTTGCCTCCTCTTGTGATCGGGGTCTCTAGTCCGCTGAACCCGAGGCGATCTCTAAAGGTTGTAGAGTTCCAAGTGATGTCATTAACAGATGAGAGATAGTGACACTCGACATGACCTTCGTCGTTGATGAGCCAACGGATTAAATCCGACGACTGCGCCGCGATGTCGAGCGCCTCAAGATTCGTTGATGCGTCGACGTCATCAAGATCACTCTCAAGCCCTCGGCGCCTCAAGAAGATAATGACATCTTGAATCCCTAATGAGCCGGCGGGCCAAGTGAACGATCCCGCGCCTCCGACTTCATCGAATCGATAGACGGTGTTTGATGCGGCCCTTAAATTAAAGCCTCCTCGCGTCCACTCATGGGGAGCTGTCAAGACATAGTTCGCGCCCGATGGCGATGTCGTCCCGCTTGATAATCCGAGAGCGTCAACGGCGCCGGTTGATGTGATCGTAAAGTCGGCGTCGGCGGTGATCTCTATTCGATCCGCCGAGGTTAGCGCGACACTCCAGGCGGTGCCGAAGCTCGATAAGGTCTGGATCGATGTCGTCGCCGACTGCGCGCTCTTCGATCCTCGGCCGTTTAAAAAGCTGATCGCGTCTTCATAGATCCCTTCACCCGTCGTAAAGTTTGGAAGGGTGACACCGGTTCCGCCTCGATTGAAGACCTGGGTATTGTCCCATGATCTCGCGTCAAAACTTGAGAGTAGAGCGAAGTTTGGAGAAGGGTTATTCCAAGGCATTATCTCGCGCTCCTATATTGTCCGCGTCGAGGGGTCGACATCACCGACGCGACCCGATCGGCTAGAGCTTGCTCGGCCGCTTGTTTAGTGTCGTAAATGACCGCGCCTCCAAAGTTTATATTGAAGACCTGACCAGCCTCCTCGGCTCTCTCGCGATCTGGTCGAGGCGCCTCTTGAGGTGATCCGCTCGGACTCGCCGAAGCACCACCACCACCACCGCCACCACCTAGGGCCATCGACGCTCCACCGGCGGCGAGGGATGCGCCGGCAAAGATCGCGGCCGACTTAAAGAAGCCGAGAGCGGCGGGGCTGCCAAACGCAAGAGCCGCGAACCCTTCGGCAGTCTTGCCGAGAGCCTGGACCGCGAATTGTTTGGAGAGGCTCATCAAGATCTGGGCCGTTGCCTCTTGGAAAGACTCGCCGAAGAAGAGCGCACCGATGGCGGCATCGGCGAAGCCCGCGCCGTAAGCCATCGTAAGCTCTCCGATCTTGGCGATCTGAGCGTCGAGGGCTTGACTCTGGATGTCAGTCTTCTCGATTGCATAGCGCCTCTCAAGTTCCTTGACCCTCTCCTCTTTCCCTTGAGCGAGGGCGATCTCTTTCTCATATTTTAGATGAAGAAGCTCCAGCTCTCTCGTCGTCTCGTCTGCGATCTGCTCGGCGTTGAATTGTCGCGTTGAGAACTCGAAGTCTAGCTTCTCTTTTCCCCGAGCCTCCTTTTGACTCTCGGCCCTCTCATCGATTCGGCTCATCACCAGTTGGTGCTCAAGGTTAGCCTGCTCAGTCTTTCGAGCGTTATCCTTCGCTAGCTTGAGCTGGGTCGCATGGCGCTGTTCTGCGAGGGCGATGATCTGCCCATCTCCATCTTTGTTAAGTTGAATCTTTAGCTGCTCGATCTTGTCGAGCTCCATGATCTCTTGACGAGCCCTCGCCACCGTCGCCGCGTCCCGTTGCTTCTTCTCTTGGGCTCGCTTCTTGTGTCGCTCTCGGCGCCTGGCTTGATCGGCCTCTTCGAGCCTCTCAACATTCTTGATATGCTCGGCCCCGATCGCGGCGATCGTGTCGACGAGAAGGTCTTGGTCTTGGATCTCTTCGGCGTGGAGGTCGGTGACTCGCTTGACATAAGCGGCTTCCGCCAGTGCAATTTGCTTATCAAGCCCCTCATCCATTATTGCAATCCGCGACGCCTGGATGTCCCTACTCAGCCCTAGCTCTTGCTGCGCCCGCTTCTTTATAGAGTCAATGCTACGCTCAAGCATCTCCTCTTTCATTTCTTCAAACTTTTTAAAGTCTCTCGCCCCTTCTGCGAGCAAATGATTGCTCTCCTTCATAGCTACCGCGTGAGCCTCTTCAAGTTTTATAATTTGCTGCTTTGCTTTCTCGATTCGCGCGTATCCGCCTCGCTCCTTGACGGTCCCTCCAAAGATCAAATTATGGTTCCTTACGGCAGCTTGCGCCCGGTTTTCGCCTACTCTCTGCAAGCCCTGGGTATCAGCGATCATCACCTTTAGCCGTTTGATTTCCTTGACTTGCTCCACGCGCCGCTCTTTGGTGAGCTGGGCTGCCTCGATCTTGAGCTTTGCTTTCATAGACAAGTTGTGCAGTTCCATAATGTCTGCGTCATTCAGCTTCACCCCTGCCGCCGCGAGCTCCTCAACCGCGCCGGTGAGCTCACCGAGCGAGGCAAGATAAGCTTCGCCCGCTTGAGTGACGCCGTCGGTCTCGTCTCTATACTCTCGCCATGCCTGCACCAAACCATAAACTGCCGCAATGGCAATCCCGATTGGCCCCGCAAGTGTAGCAAAGCTTATACCTCCCGCCTTAACCGAGCTGCCCAGCTCCATAAACGCCCCGACCGCGTCACCCGCCGCGCCTCCGACGGCGCCGAGGGCTTCATTAGCTTCCCCTCCAAAAGTCGAGACGGCGTCACCCATTGAAGTAAATGTCTCACCGACTGCGGCGCCGCTTTCAGTAAGACCCGCGAGTTCCTTCTCGGACTCTTGGACGCCGGTTAGTTCGACCTCGATCTCGACCTTTCCACCTTTAGCCATCACGAACCTCCTTGATTGATTGCTCACGCTGTCGATCGATCATCGCCTCGGTGTGAGCGTGAAGGGTGTCGATGGCGTCGATCATAGCACATGAGGGCGAGGGATAAACGTCGGAGATCTTAGACGTCCCTCGGCGGTGTCGGTGGTATGTCGTGATGATCGAGGCGAGTCTATTTATATCTGAGATCGGGCAATGTTTGATTTTATAATCGCCATAATCTAGACCGCAATTCGGGGCGACTCGATAGCCTGGGACATAGCGAGAGCCATCGACATCGATCATCGATTGAGGGAGAGTCGACTTAAACGATCCGCCACAATTGCCCCGCGATCGCCTCAAGCTCGGGCTGTCTTTGCATTGATCACAATCCCATGATCGGCCTCGACTGTTGGCTATCCAAACAGAAGAGGCGAGAGCTATTTTGGGCGCGGGCCTAGAAGGCTTGATCGCTGAATATGAATCACTAACTCGGAGATGACTTGTAATCTGTAGGAGTCGGGTCGGATATTGTCGATCGTTTCCCATGATGCTTCCTCTCCATCGATCGAGACTAAGCTCGACCTGATCATCTCAATGTAGACTCTTTGGATATAGCCCTGATACTCGCCGTAAGCTCGGCGCTCATCCTCTTCGAGCTCATGATGCCATCGAGCTTTTTCTTCTATCTCATCGGGCGATGATGCCCATAAGACGCGACCGAGCTCCGACCGCGTATAGGCGCCGGCCCTCACCTCACCCTCTTCTCTCTCCCTTGAACTCAACGCTTTGAGCGTAAAGATCGTCGCGCCGTCATGCGCCTCAAGATCATCGAGCGAAGCTGATGACAAGTAGGCCGATCTCTGATCATCTGAGCAGATCACCGAGGGGTCACAAGTCGCGACGACATCAAGGGTCATCTCTGAAGAGGGTAAGAAGTTAAGCGCCATTTGATTAGATCCCTAGGCCGATTCGTAAAAACGAGTTACCGGCGTTGGAGTCATACGCGGCCGTTGAGAAGTCGCCGTTGTATCGACTCTGCTTATAAGTCAAGGTCTGCCTTACAATATCATTCCCGCCGACTTCATATTTCGATGGGTCATTATTGAGATAAGCACAAGGGATCATGATGGCGCACCCGAGGCCATCACCAACGGGGCCAGTGCCGACGAGGACCTGGCGAAGCTGTCGATTGAAGTAGTCTTGATCGAGTGATGTGTTAGGCGCCGAGAGGGTTAAGGTTAACTCGACATCGATGTCACTGATCTCCATCTCGCTCATCGCTAAGATAGAGTTAGAGTGACCCTTCGGGGTGAGGGTGTTTGTCATGGTGAAGCTGAAGTCTTCACAATCAAGGCCCGTCCTCGCGAGAGTATCACCCGCCACCGGGTCGGTGAGCGAGCTCGGGGCTGTCGAGCTAACGACCACATAAGCACCCCTGAAGAAGGCCGGCGCGCCGGTGTTGTATGAAGGCTCAACGGGACCGGTGGCCGCCGCGTGATCGTCTTGAATGATCGCCGCTTGATAAACGAGATCCGCCATAAGTCGCCCGCTGTCGAGTGAGATTGAGATTGATTCGAGAACGCACCCAAAGCCATCAGTCTTGAAGTCAACGCCGTTGACCTGGAAGGCGACCGAATGGGTCTTAGTCCCGCTTCGATCTCTTGTCCCTGGGTACCAAGTCTGGAGATGTCGAATCGTTGGCGAGCCCGTAAAGTTTGCACTCAACGCGGGCGAGATTGTCACATCACCGCCGACATCATTGTCGGTTATGGCGCTGTATTCAGCGCGGCCCGCTAGGTCGGCACCGATAAGCGTCCCGATGTCGGCGACAGCCGGCGCGCTTGTCGGTGTGTATTTGTTCACCGATGCGATGGCGCTGACATTGTCGAGGGTCTGCGATGGAGTCTTCGAGAGTAGCCCCGCGCCGAGGAGATAGCCAAGATAATTGGCATCATAAGTATTCGCGGCGGTGCCGATCGTGGTGAGGTCAACTCGACACTCGATCGAGCCCGTCCTTCTCCTCACTCTTGACCCGCTCGCCCAAACAGTATCAGGCTCGGCAGGGACACCGAAGGCGCCGTCTCTCGCGTCGGTTCGCTCACTCGCTACGACATCGCCATAAATGACAATAGGATCGCGCTCACAAGGAATCGAGATATAGGTGAGGCCCGAGGTTGAGGGGAGACCGGTCGATGAGTCGAGCGAGCCGAATGATGACTCGATCGCGATGGATAGAGATCTATGAGTGACAGCCATTTAAGCCTCCAAATATAAGAGTTCAAAGGGGAGATTGAGAAGGAAGGCGATCGGGTCGCCCGTCTCGTCGAGGATCGGCGCGCCCGTTGGCGAGCCGGGGATGAGTGACACTATGCCCGAGGTTCCCAAAACATAGTTAGGCCCCTTGAGCGTATCGATAAGTTTAGACGCGTCTTCACTCATCATGAGCTGAAGGAAGCCGATCGATTGAGGGACATCATAGCGAACCTGGAGGTTAATCGCCGCCCGCTTCCGTCCGCTTAATCCCGCTTGCCCGTCGTCGGTGGCGAAGCCCATCACTTCAAACATAAAGAGCCGAGTCTGTAAGTATCGATCGCTTAGGCTCGCGGTCTGGCCGTCGCCCGTCTCGATGCCTACAAAGCCATGATGGGGATCAGTCTTTGGCGTGATGGCTTCGACCATCGAGCGAAGCTGTGCAAGAGAGGCGATGATACCTTGACTCATTTTAGGCGCTCTCTTATGTCGTATTGTACCGCCTCGGTGATGATCTTAACATCATCGGGAGTGAGTCCAATAAAGGGTCGGACCGCGTTGACGTGATAGCCATAATGTTGGACGTGTTTAGTGAGTCCGATAATGAAGCGGTGACGGTCTGCGTATTGAAGGACAAGATTGTTCATCAAGACCCCGCTCAAGATGAGATCGACCGGCGCCTCTTTGACCTTCTTCGACTTAGCTTTATATTCAGCATATCCGCCTTGATAGAATATAGATCGACCTGTCTTCGATGGTCGGCCGCCTTTCGGTGCCAGTCGAGCTCCTCGCTTCGAGATGTAGATCGGTTTGGTCGAATACTTTTTGAAGCCGACCCCCTCCGAGCTGATCCCCTTCGACGTCCTCAACTTAATCGAGGCGACTGTATTGAGGCCGATCATCTGGCTGTCTTGAGCCGTCCATAAACTTTTCGGGATATCGGTCTTGAATGTCGCGCCCATGTTAGTGTCTCATCGCTCGGACGGGGACGAATGTTTTATCGTAATCTGTCTTATTGTATGCGGACCATGATGCTCTGAGATCTCGGGAGCTCCCGCCCGTCTCTCTTAAATCAAGCTCACCTGAATCGATCACTCCATCCCCATCGAGATCGAGGGCGACTGATCGAAGGGCGAGGTGTGTGAGCTCATCACATCGATCTCTCATCGAGGAGGCTACATCGAGTTGAAGTGAAGCCTCATAGATTCGGGCCGCTGTACAGTAGGCGTGAGCAAGTTTAAAAGATTCGACATTGAAGACTTCATCTTCTGTCGCGTCTTGAGGAATGACATGATCTCGGATCACCAGGGCGATCTCATCGAGAGCCGCTTTGATCTGGGGAGCGAATGAATCTTGACGACGCGGAATCTTATCGGCCAAGGCCGGCATAGTCGCGACGAGCTCATCATGATCGAGGCCAGTGTTGAAGGGTCGAGGGGTGACCTTGATGACACCCTTCTCTAGTCTCTTGATGTCACCCGATCCGAGGTCAGAATTATAGCTGATCTCATAGGGATAAGTCCCGGTGACTGAGGTCACCGTCGCCAAGGGCGCGGTGTAGGTCCAAAGGGCGAACTCAAGAGACGCCGATGTAGAGAGATCGATCTCACGCGGGAGAGGCTCGGCGAGGATCGCCACCGTCCCGACCATACGGACGACCTTGACAGCGAAGAATGAATCGCCCGCTGTCTTGAGGAAGGCGCGGACCTGATCACCTTCGAGAGGTTGCGCTTGAGCGTTGACGGTCAATGTCCGTCTATCATTTTGGATCGCGCTCACCGTCGCGTTGACTCGGCTTTGACTCATGACCGAGGTCACCGTCGAGGATGCCTTGATCGTGATCGATGGCGTCCCGTTGATCGGGGTCGGCGCGGACCATTCAAAAAGATAATCTTGTGCCGTAATCGCTTTCCTCATCGGCGCCCTCCAGCGTTCGCTTTTTGAATGTCTTTAGTTGTCGCCCTTGGTAACTTTGACGCGATCAAGAAGCCCTTCGAGATGGGGCTCCATGAGTGTCGGCAGTTATAGCCACCGCCCGATGTTACGACGGGGAGACCTTGACCATTATTTAACTTTTTCATCTGCGCCGAGCTTATCACTTTAGAGACGAGCGGGCGACAGAAGGCTCGCGTAATCCCATCCTCGGGGCCGGTATATAAAAACATATCGAGGCCCGCCGATTCGGCTGCCTTCGCTGTCACGTCTCGCCCATATTGTGCAAGCTTAGTCCTTACCTCGGTGAGCTGTCGACCCGTCGCCGATTGCATCCTTTTAGATAATGCGCTCATCGCTTGCTTGACAGGAACTTGGACCGCCATCGCCTGGAGTGACCCTCTGACAGCGCCCAGAGTGTCGGGTATGATCACGTCGTCGAATACGCTTTGAGCGACCGAGACTTTGATTTGATTTATCTCCCCTTGAATCGGATCGAATCCAAAGTTGGGAACGATCGCACCGACAGCTTTTGCCGCCGCGTCTTCTATTCGATCTGCTGAATCAACAAACTCTTCGACTGCGAGGCCGAGACCGGCGTCGAGGATGAAAGACATGAGTTGATTCCGATCGAGGGACAAGAGAGATAAGGGTGATGAGGCGTTGACCGCCGCCTCAAGCGTCTTGAGCAATTCACCCCTTGAGGAGGTGAGAGCCTTCTTGATTCTTTTAGTCGCCGACACCTCGGCTTTGAGCTGATCAATTCGAGCTCGCGTGATTGTGGCGAGGTCGCCCGATTGCTTCTTAACTTGACGAGTCAAATCATCGATAGCGACTTTGTCGGCATCGACTTTTTTCTCCCCGAAGAGGTGAGCGATGGGGCGGCCACAATCACAGATCATCTTAGAGACAGTCTGTAATGATTCGGCCATAGGTCGCGTCAAGAGCCTGGAAGGTCTGAACCTCCTCGGCGTAGACATAGCGAGCGATGGAGTCGATGGAGTCATACTGACCCGCGACCATTCCGCCGAATTGGAAGTTGAGAGCTGCGGCGGGCATAGCCTTGACGCCTCCGCTCTTTTGAACGATCGCGTCGGCTCCTCGAAGCACTCCACAAAAGAGGCTATCGGCGGTCCAAATGTAGGCCTCGGATGCAGTCGCACCGGGGACAGCTGTATCACGTCGAGCGGCGCCGACGTAGACGTTCGGGATGCCGAGGACATCGCGAAGGACATCGATTACAGCGCCATCGTTGAGAATGCGATCACCGCCGCCAGCGATCCCGCTCGGAGTAGCACCGACCGTCATATATCCTCTGACCTCGGAGTTACGGGCAATGTTGCGGAATAGGTCGCGACCGAATACGAGGGTATCTGGGTTGATCCCATGGACCGCCGCAAAGACTGTATCTTTGAGCTCGTCGAGGTAAGTCAAAGGAGTCGCGCCGGCGGCGTTGAACTTACCGCCGAACTCGGCGGTCGAGGTCGCATTATTAAAGTTACCTGTACCGAAGAGGAGATCGGCGGCGCGTTGCTCTTTAGCGAGCTTACAAACGCGGGCGACTTTGCGAGCGATGCGAGCTTCTTCACTGCCGGGGTATTGGCTGTCGAGGATGTCCTCCATCGCGATCGAATCACGCGCTGAGTAGATCTTAGCTTTGAACGTGGTCGAGCTGCGGTCGAATCCGCCGATCGATTGACGCTCGGAACCTGGAGCGCGCTCAAGGTCGAGACCCGCGCCGGCGCCCATGAAGTTCCGCGAGTTCTCGATGAGGAGAGTCCCTGATCGTTCGGGGATGACAACGGTCTCCATGCACTTATCAGCGATGAGCTGATCGTCTGAAGGGACCGCTTCGAGAACGAGACTCGATAGGATCTCGTCGACGGGATGAATATTTGAATATGAGCTAGCCATTTATAGACTCCTTAAACGAGAGATACAGGGCCGACGAAGAGACAAGTAAATTGCTCCCCGGCAGCTGCTGAGGTTTGGTTGATGTTAGCCATGGCGCGGCCGATCGGGTAGAAGGTCGCGTCGGTTGTCTCCGAAGGCTGAACCTGTCCGTCAGCAGCGGCGGCGAGTCTCGGGGTTGTCACGAATGTAATGGTCTCGCTGGCGATTACGCGAGTAAGACCAAAGACGAGAACGTCGACAGCATCACCAAGAGCACAAGCTCTTTGAGCGACTCCGACACAAGCCTCTTCAGTAGCGGCGCCGGTGATAACCACCTTGCCCGCGGCATTGAGTGAGACGAGAGTGAACTCGGCGGTGAGAGCCTCGGCGGCGACATAGGTCTGGACGATATTATAAATTGAGCTCATGGGTTAACCTCCGTAAACTGCGCGGTATGAGTCGGGATTCTGCTCTCTAAACTGAGTGAGAGCTTGCGAATAAGTGATCGACTTCTCTTCAGAGAGAGCCCTCACCTTTTGATCGAGTGATTTCTTATTAAGTTCTTCACCGCTTGCGCCGTGGCCGATCTCCTCAAGAGGGACCGATGAGCCGATGGAGCGAGACGAGAAAAGCGCCCAGAAGACAGGCGATGAGTTGCGCTGACTCCACGCTTGAGAGGCTGCCTCTTCTTCGCTTGGAGTGATTCGGCCTTCTCGAAGAAGCTGGCCGACAGCCTCGCGGCGTTGGACTGTCTCTTTGTCTGCTTTGAGACTTGCGACTTCTTCGCGCAGCTTATGGATCTCAGAGAGTAAGATCGGAGCGTTAAGGGTCTCGCTCATTTTGACAGCGACCTCCTCCTTCTCCTCTTCCTCCTCTTCGACTTCTTCGGCTTGCTCGACGACCGCTGGGGCGTCGGCTTGCGCTGTCTCTTCTGAAGTCATTTGAGCTTCTGAGTCGGCCATCAATTCGGCGATCTTGTCTTCGAGCTGCTTGACCATCTCGTCTTTGGCAGACAGGGCGGCGCGGAGCTCGTCTTCATTCATTGAGTCCAAGTTATCCACTGGACCTCCTTCGTTTAAAGTGACTCGGTCGATCTTGCTGTGAGCTTGCGCCGGCCGAGGGGTGAGGGTGATAGCTAATAGTTGAGCGTCTCCGACTTTAGAGCCGCCGTCGCGTGAGAAGATCTCGCCTTGAAGATACTCGGGCGAGCTCCAAAGAATCCCGCCCGCTTGTTCGACGACCTCAAGACCCCGCTCATTATAAGCGGGGACTGCGTAAAGCCCATCTTCTCGAAGATCGAGATCGACGATGAGACCGAGAGCCGACCCACTAGAGGGAGGCGCCGGGGGGCCACCATTGAAAGGGCTTGTCGAGTGTTGCCAGTCGATGATTACGGGGTCGACTTCTTGGCGCTCTTGATAAACTCTGAGGAGTTCCTCAAGTAGACCCCGATCGATCTCGTTCCCGATCGCTTCTCCGCTCATCCGAGATGAGACTTGACCCAAGGCCAAAGTCTTAAATGGTCGACCGACGGTGAGCCCTTCGGGGATGTCGTATTGAGTTGACGAGTCGAGCTGGATCGCCTCGCCGTATGCTCGAAGAGCTGTCGGCGTTGAGATCGTGATCTTCTTCTTTTTGATGATCCGGCTCTTGAGCCGTTTAGCCTTTTTCAATCTGTCGCCTCCTCTCGATCAAAGCCTCGGCGAGACTCATCGCGCCGCCCTTCGATGATGATGTCCTCTCGATGGTCGAGCGTTGAGCGTCTTCGGGTAGATCACCCGCCCCGAGCCTCTCTCTGATCGCTCGCTCCAGCTCATTATCTGCGGTCAATAATCCCGCTTGAACTAGAGGGGCGAGCATCCCGAGGGACTCGGCGAGGTCATCAGTATCGAGGCCGGTATGAGTTAGCCTAGGCAGTTTGGAGGGATCGACGGCGCCATAGTTCCAACGGATCAAGCGCCCTATTGTCCCGCCTCCTCTTCGACCTGGACCGCTGACCTGGGCGGCTACTATATCGCATAGATTAATCGCGGCTCTTCTGAACATCGAGAGGTGAATCTCGCCGACTGACCGTGAGCCGGTGTCACTTATTCCGAGGTTCGCGAATTGGGCGAGGAAGGCTTGAGAGATCTGATTATCACACTCTTTGATTATGTCGAGCGGGCCTTGAGAGTAGAGGTGAGGTGTCGTCGAGTAGGTGTCGAACTTGATCGCGGGGTTCTCAACCAAGTAGCTTTGCTCTGTCGAGATGAACGCTTGAGCTTGAGCCTCGGCCTCATCGATCATCGAGTCGATGTCGCCATCGGTGAGGCCTTGCTGTTCCGCGACTGATCGGTCGACGGTGATCTTTGGAGTCGGGATCGCCCAACGATCAAGGCCGACGCACATCAGATTAGATACTCTCTGTTTAGTACGCCACCACCACCAGACAGGTCGAAGCATACCCACGCCCTCGAAGTTCGAACCTGTCCGGTTCAAGGTCAAGAGGATAAGCTTATTCGAGGGGATCGGTCGAGGTTGTTTGGTAACGCCGACAGTATTTTGGACGACGCCATCGAGGTGCTGACCGTCTCGGCTTAACCATTGAGAGTGAGCCGAGGGCTCTCGATCCGCGTATAGATCGAGCCATACCTTGACCTTGCCCTCGCTATCGGGGCCGACTCTATATGTCTCCTCGGCGTAGCGATAGCCTAGAGGTACAAACTCCATGAGGTAGGTGAGCTGCTCTTCAAACGAGCTCGACATCTGCCCCGCCCATCCGTCGAGACCGTAAGCCTCGTTTGCATATCGAGCGTACTCATCGGCGATGGGGTCATTTTCAACCCCAGGCTTGAAGCGCCAAGTCGCGCTTAATAAAGTTTGTCTCAACATATGCCAAGATCGGCGGACGACTGGGTCAGTCCTCAGCATCTCCTCGGCTTCGTTGACCCAATTCAAGCCCGTCAATTTTGGATTCTGCTCGACGCCCGAGATCACCCCGCCCGATAACTGCGTCCCCGTTATACCCCGAACCCCAAAGCGAGGATACCGCGCTTTGAGGTGCTTTGGCGCTCGCTCTTCGGGCTTATAGTTCATATTTTACTCACAGATATATAGACGCGCCTCAACATTATTATAGAGTAAGGGGGTGAAAGTCAACCCACCTAGGTTAGACTTGACCTCATGGGGTCATAACGTACCCTCTCTATATAATATGCCAAGGAGTGATCATGGACTACGCGAATATATTGACCGAGATCGCCCCGATCTTGGCGACCGCCGGCGGTCTGCTCTGGAGCTTCTCGAAGAAGGTGACTCGAATCGAGGCGCAGCTCGCCGCGCTTCAGCACCAGCTCGAAGACATGAAGAACCACATCGAGGGGAACCGACAAGGCCGGATCGAGGTCTTCGGCGTTATCAATAATCTCCTCAAAGTAAAAGATAATGAGCTATCTGAGAGGCTCGCGAGGGTCGAGACCATCATCGAGAAGGGGATCGATAAAGATACGATCAGGCGACTCGCGACGATCGAGGCCGAGCTCGGGCAGATCACAAAGTAAATGGAGCGTCAATTCGCCATCCTCGTCATCATCGACATCGTCGAGTCGACCAAGTTCATCGAGACCGTCGGAGACGTCAAGGCGGCTCAAGCTATGCGTCTTTATGATCGGATCTTTAGGGGGCTCTTGATTAAATGGTCTGGCGTCGAGATCGACAAGACCGACGGCGCCCTCTTGATCTTCGAGACGATGAGAGAGGCTCTTCAATATGTCGTTGAATATCATAAGCTCGTCGAGCATCATCTCGGCCTCAAGAGTCGAGTCGGGATCCATGCCGGTCATGTCATGATGTCGACGAATCACGCGCACTTTGTGAGTCGAGGAGCCAAACCCGTCGAGGTCGAGGGAGTTCAAAAGCATATCGCGGCGCGGATCATGAGCCTCGCCGGACCAGGTCAAACCCTCTTGTCGAAGAGGGCGGGCGAGTACGCCTCTTCGGTTCGAGCGGGTCTCATGATCAGAGACATCGGGCGATGGAGGCTTAAAGGGGTACGCGATCCGATTCAAATCTATGTAGTCTCATGGGATCAAAGTAGAATGAAGCCGCCAAAAGAGACATCTAAAGTCAAGCTCATCAAGCCTCCAAAGCTCACGCCCGAGGAGAGGCGCCGTCGCTTCTTTTGGCGATGGGTCGCGCCTTATCTTGTGTTGATATTGGGTCGGGAGTACCTGATGATCTTGGCATTGTTCGAACAAGCGGGACTCATCCCATATCTTTATCTCGATGTCATGTCGCGAGGGGTGAGCGCAATCGTATCATTTATCCATGGGCTCTTTTATTTTTAAAGAGGAAGTCACTTCCGCTTTAGCTTCAGCCTCGAAGAGCTCCTTGATGATCTGAGTATAGAGTTTAAAGCTCTCGATAAAATCATCATGATCCATGTCGTGATGTGCGTCGGTGATTAGTCGCTTAGCGAGGGTGACCATCATTAGTGCCTGTTTCTCAGTCATCGAATACCCCCAGTTTATCGAGCGCCCTCAAAGCGTAGATTGTTAAAACGAATAAAGAGAAGTGAATCAAAACGAATCCTTTCGGCCACCGCCGACTTTAACTTTTCGGCTCTTCGGCGTTCGGCTGCTTCCCGCCGTTCGCTCGATGTCGGTGTCGCTCCAGTAATGATAAATACAATCGTATCGGAGAGCGTCGAGGGGATCCTCTCGCCCGTCCTTCTTCGGCTTCTCTTGTTTGTCCCAAGCGTAAGACATAAGCGCCCGCCTGATCGAGTTGCCCTTGACTCTCTCGCCTCGATCCCAGACCTCCCGCGTCACTCGGTATCTGCCGCGATGGAATGCGCGCTTTAACTTTTGAACGCCGTTGAGAATGTCGGTCATGATTGGGTCGGTCGTCCATCGAAGAGGCATACCAATGCCGCCTTGGTCAGGGTGACGCTTGATCATACGGAAGGCTGATCGACCTGTATGATCTGACCTCGCGGCGCCCGCCTTGTCAGCGACTCCGGCGTCTAGCCAGATCCGACTCGATGGCGCTTGGGTCTGGAGCGATCGTGGCCAAGCGACAGCCAAGATCATTTGGGCGAGCTGCTCGATCGTCACCTCATGGGGATTGAACTCTTGACAGATGACCGAGGCTTGGAGCTCCTCGTCGTAGGCGATGATCAAGACCGATGGTTTCCTGAATCCCCAGTCGATGGCGATCCTCGCCTTCATCTCAGGTCGATACTCCCATCCATCGATGATGTGTGTCTCGGGGTTGAACTCGGAGTAGACGAGACCGCTGGGAGGCTTTGGTCGGTTCATGACCATGGCCTCGCGCTCATCGGGCGGGAGGAGTTTGGTTGCCTCAAACCATTCGGCGGCGAGGTTCGATTCGTTCACATAGCTATTGAAGAGGAGCGGATCATACCCCGCGTCCTCGGCCATCTGACACCACCAAGCGTCGACGACGGGGAGACCGACTAGGACGAGTATCGGAGACGGCCCCGATCGAAGACGACCGAGAGCTTTATGAGCGACCTCGGCTTCGAGAGTCTGACACTCATCGATGAGGGCTACGCCCGAGGTTACGTTGAGGCCTTCTAGAGGGTTATGAGTCGCGTCTCTTGTACCCGGTCTAAAGTAAGATCTGCACCAGACAGTCGAGCCGTTATTCGTATCCGTCCACCTTCGCATAGTGTGATTGTAAACCCACCCGATCGGCTCCAACCACTTCTCGATTTCGGGCATCAAGACGCTATTATATCGCCCGTTCGTATCGGTGACGAGTAGCGAGCTCGTCCCCGGTCGCGTCTTGGCGATAAACCAAAGAGCGAAGATGAGGCCCGAGGTCTTGCCCGATCCCCATCCACATCGAGCCGAGACGATCTTATCTTCTCGACGGATGCCGGTGATGATGTGGCGCTGGAGCTCGTTAAGGTTGAGAGTCATTAGCCTCGGCCTTCAATCGATAATACCTAGCGAGCGCCCGCGCCTTGATCCGCTCTCTGTTGTCTTGATAGTAGAGCCGATACGCCCTCCGAGCGGCGCGAGCGTCTCTTTGTTTTGCGAGTATGCGCTCTCGATTCGCCTTAAAGTATTTCCGTTTCTGCTCTCGGATCTTCTCTCGGTTCGCTTTATAATACTTTAGATTAGCCGCGGCCCTCGATTCTTTAGTCGCCATAATCGACCCTCATCCACTTTAAGATCGTTGATTGGTGAGGCTTGCGGCCCTCTGGCGTTCTGATGTCCTGGGCTTTGCAAAGCTCCAGCACTTGGTCCGGAGTATGCCCAGCCAGTTGCCAGGCTTTAACCTGCTTGATGCAGTCCTCACCATACCTGGTGATCCTAAGCACCGTCGCCTTCTCTCGCCAAGTCAGCGGCCTCGGCATCTTCTTGCTCTTCTCTGCGTCCAGCTCTTGTTTGAGCGCCGCGTTGGTAGCGTCGAGCTGATGAATTAGCGCCTCCATCGCGCCCATCCGCGCATTGATGCGCTCTAATTCTTTCGCCTCTAGCTCTACAGCCATCTCCCTGTCAATCAGCTCTCGAACGACTGCGCTCATTGATCGATCGAATCGTTGGTCCGCTCGGCCGCGTAGCCACTTGCGCCGAGTGGCTCCAAGATATAATTTTGTTCTGATGTTGTCGGGTTGCTCATTCTCCATTCCGGTATCTCCTTGATCTCTCGGCCATGATGGCCCTGTATTTTGGGTCCTTGTTTCGTCGTCGCTTATATTCTCTTTGATAGACTCTCTTAATCTCGGCCGCCTCTTCGCTAGAGATCGACTCGCGATTGTGTCTTTGATCAGCGAGACCTCGGCACCACTCGGAGACCTGATAAAGAGACGGGCATTGATCGGCGGGGAGCTCCTCGGCGAGGATCGCTCTGACCGCTTTATTTGATCGTCCCGCGCCTTCGGTCTTGAGCTGTCGAGCGCGGTCTTTTATTTCGTCTCTAGTCATGTTATTATAGAATCTCCTTATGCAAGGTATTGAGTCAATCGGTCGAGTCTTCGGATTCGATCTTTTGATTTTCGGCGCCGAGATATAACTCTCTCGTCTGCTCCATCATCGCGACGACCTCATCTTTGCCGTCGCTCTTTGTGACGGTGACGTCGATCTCTCGGCGTTGGCTGTATTGTGCGGGGTGTCGTCTTTCAAGGATCCAAGCGGCCGCCTTCCAGTCGTCGGTCGACTTGTCCGCGATCCGCTGGAGAAGGATCGCCTCACTGTAGGCGACCGCTTCGAGGATGTCTTTGTCGAACTCGGGGTCCTCATTCCGCCATGTCAGGATCGTTGTCCGGTGTATTCGATGGAGCTCGGCGGCGCGTTCAAAAGTAATCCCGACGCGGATCGCTTCGATGATCCCGTCAAGTGTCGCTTGATTCTTCTTTGTCCGTCGGCCCGACTTTCGCGCGCGCGTCATCGCTTTTTTTTGATTCTTTTTCACCATCGATGATCTCCCTTAATAGCCTCATCTCATCCCTAAGATTCCATGTCATAACTGTAATCCGCTCTTGATATTCTCTCATTTGCTGGGGAGGCCGCGGGACGCCATCGACCTCTTGGTCTCTCATCCTGTGAAGGTTCACAAAGACTCGAAGCACTTGAGAGAGAGGCGCGACGAGCGCGACAGCCTCCTCGGTTGTGAGATCCCGCTTTACCATTGAGAGCCACCGCCGACCTGGCGGGGTCGAGCTGCGGTGATCCGTTGGCCTCGCTTCATCACGATAGACCACGCCGTTATCTTGATTCCGTTTTTCTCGTATTGATCCGAGACGAGCTCGCCTTCAACCCAAACATAGTCTCCCTTCTCCCAATTCTGGACGCGGTCGGCGGTGTATCTCCATGCCTTGACCCGGTGCCAGTCGGCGATCTTTCGATCTTTAGATATGCGATCGGTGGCGACGCTGAACTCGGCGAGCTTGTTCCCATGGATGTCTTTGATCTCGGCATCGGAACCGACGCGCCCCATGATCGTGATCGTGTTTAGTGTGTCCTCGCTCATGTCGCGCCCTCTCCCTTTGTCGAAAATAGAATATAGTTTTGTCTGTCGGTATGCTGGCGCCAAAGCTCTTTCGCCCCGATGCGCTCGTATCTGCGATCAGACCCATAGACCCATCCGCAATTTACCAGCTCGGGCAAGACCGAGACCGCCGTCTTGCTTGAAACAAGAATAACCTCTCGCGTGATGTCGTTCTTTAAATTGACCGTATCTGATGAGAAGGCATAACCTTCTATGCACTTGCCCTCGATTTGGCTTCGCTCTATCCACTCTGCGCCATCGCTCCCCGGTGGGTACATGTGGGTACCCTTACTCCGGTTTGCACACCTCATCTGCTCGATCCCCTCCTCGGTATGGCTTGGCATACATTGACCCGACGCCTTTATATTTAAGCACCCTTTGCGATGTATGAATGATGAGATATAGACCTCCTCTAGTCGCCGAAGCTGCGCCCGACTCCAAGCGTGAGCGATCACGCTTATGCTCCAGGCCAGGCTCGGGTCGGCCCGTCGAAGGTCTCGGATGCTAAGGCTTGACCCCTTATAGTTACACACCGTACGGGAGCAGCTGTTTGACCTGGTCGTGCAAGTATGGGCGCCGATGTAAAACAGGTCGCTCCCCTTGATCTCTATGTCTATCCTGTAAACGATATGATTCGTTATCCATTCGGCCTTCTTCATCATTCACCCTTATGCTTTAGATAGATATTAATCATACGCCCCTAAGTCATATAATCAAGTTATAATTTTGATAATGTACATTGAGTATGATAAATTCGCCGCGGTGTAAATCTCCCCTCGCCCTTGATTCTTAGGGTGAGGGGTTCTTTTTTTCGGCGCCGAAAACAGAAGAGGCCGACCTAGAATTAAGCCGACCTCAAACCATTACGCCCGTTGATTTATCTTGCGAATGAGTTCATCACCGACGAGACCGCTGATCATATCTCATTAAGTCAAATATCCCAAATGGTTTTTTCTTGCTTCGCTCTTCGATCATGTCCGATCATCTTAACGGGATCTGGGAATATGCTCTTGAGTCGGGAGACCATCGCTTGCGAGTTGTCGAGGAGGCGCTTGACGATCTGAGCGGGAGATAGATTTGTGGTCATGATGACCGCGAGCTCGCCGGCGGTCCATCGCTCATAGATGAGCCCGAGCATTTCCTTTGTCTTGTCTCGATACCATTCACTCGCCCGAGCATCGCCACCGATCCCGCCCAGCTCATCGAAGAGAAGGACGTCGATCCCATCGAGCCAAGACTCCATCGGGCTCTTGTCCTGCCCTTTCCATGATCTTTTCTCGGCTTCGAAGAGTCGAGTGTGAGTTGTGTACCTGACTCGCATCCCGCGCCAAGCGAGCTCCTTTGCGATGGCATAGAGGAGGGTAGTCTTTCCATTCCCGCTTGATCCGTGCATGAGCATAGAAGGGGGCAGATCTTCACCGAGCTTATAGCTGAGTATCTCTGCAACCTGGTTCTCTTGATGCACTGAGTCGAAGTCGTACATCCCGATGTGAGCGTCTCGGGCATCGAGAGGGAGCTGCGCTTGCTCGATTCTCTTGAGGCGCCGCCGAGGGATCTCACAATCTTGACAGAAGGCGGCGGTCCTGTATCGACCATCGCTCTTGAAGGTGAACCCTTCCTGACAGCGCCCGCAATAGTCGAGGGTGATCGTCGAGATGTATCCGCCCTTCGGGATGAGATAGCCTTGATGAAGCTCATCAGGTCTGAGGTTGCGCCAAGTCTTGAGCTCGGGCGATGGCTCATCGCGTTCGATTCGTCTTTGATCAGAGACGGCTTTGATCCGCTTAAGGGCCTTCTCGATCCCGCTATTTACAATCGTGTCTTTTAGATTTTGCATTACCATTGGTTTGGATGTCTCACTTTCTTCGCTTCCTCTTGTTCTCGTTTAATCTCTTCGACAGCCGGGATGACGTCGATGTCATATTGGACCCAATCGATGTGATGCCATAATGGGTAATTATCGACCCTCCAGTTTTGCCACCATCGGATCCATCTGATCTTATATTCCTGACCTAGACCACATCGAGTGAAGGCCTCTTGAAGAGTGTGCATCCTCTTCTTCTTCTCATCGTGTAGATCTGGGGGCATATATCTCTCGGGTTTATAACATCGATCCCTCAAGGCCACCGGACGCGCCGCGCGCGTTGGTTGATTATTATTGATTATGGTTGAAGAGGGTTGACTCTCTCCATAATGTGTATGGTTAGTATCCATATTATGTACGGTTAACTTATTCTTTTGTGTACCGTTGGTATCCACTTTATGGATGGGTGTCTTTTGTGAACTGTTCTTTTTATGGATAGTTAACTTATCCTTTTGTGAACTGTTCACATTATGGACGGGGTCTTGAAGAGCCTCGATATTGACTCTCATCTTGGCCCGGTCAGCTCGCGGACCGCGTTGAGTGTGAGACCTCTCAATGATGCCCGCGTCTTTCAATGCGACGAACGCTCGATTAACTCCGCTCCTCGATAGAGCTGTGAGGTTCATGACTTCAGTCACCGAACACTCTCCGCTCCAGGTCTCCCAATCGATGCGAAGCATCACGCCGAGAAGCGCGATCTTGGCGCCGGCTGATAAGTCTGGACGCTTTAGAATTAAGCGTCGAAGTTCATTCTCTGTCATCGTCTCCCCTCCTTTCGTGGTAGGCTTAAACCGTACCTTACGCGGTAAGAACAATACAATACTTTTCTTCTCCACTAAAAAAACTTTTGACTCTCTCATTTAAGTATGATTATCTAAAGTCACTTCAACCGCTCAACAGAGAGCCAAACCTAAAGGGGCAATAAATGACGCTCAAGGATCAACTCAAGCGAGACCTAAAGATCCACCGCTACAATCTAGGACACCTCGCCGAGATCGCCGAGGTCCACCGATCACAGATCTCTCAATATCTAAACGGAAACCACACCCCAACAAAGCGAGTCGCCGCCGACTTGGCCCGAGCTGCTACAGAGTTGACCGGCGTCAACTATCGCTCATCTCACTTCATCCACAACTCAACCCTTGAGGATTAATCAATGATCATCTCATCTCTGCTCATCGTTCTCGCGTCACTCTTCATCATCAACATGGCGCTCGATTCAATCCGTCCGCCGAAGGTCGAGGTGCATCTCTCAATGAACTCTCCATCTCCCATCAACTTCACAACGATTCGCGCTCTATGGGATTGCTTCGATCGCTTCGAGCGGATCTTTGAATGTCAGATCGATGACCTCCTCTCTCAAGGAGTCCTCACCCAAGAGGACATCGAGCAAGCCGCCGACGAGCTCATGGTGGATAAAGGATACA
>Ga0233415_10000165_pt1 | contig 32910 bp, 41 predicted proteins | sample Na_anoxic_12_MG_FD_188631 | JGI IMG/M metagenome (GOLD analysis project Ga0233415, IMG submission 188631) | Seawater microbial communities from Saanich Inlet, British Columbia, Canada - Na_anoxic_12_MG | ecosystem: Environmental > Aquatic > Marine > Inlet | place: Canada: British Columbia...
AGAAGATAAGCAAAAGGATATACTCCGTAAGGTTAGACTAGCTAGTATACTTGGTACGTTCCAAGCATCACTGACTAACATCAAACGTCTACGTCCTAAGTGGGTACACAATACAGAAGAGGAAGCATTACTAGGTGTGTCATTAACTGGCATCATGGACAATGAGTTCATGAATGGCGGTAGTACAGACAGAGGACACTATGGTAAGAAGAGCCTACCTGATTTCTTAGGAGAGCTGAAGAAGGAAACGGTTAAGACTAACAAGGACTGGTCAGAGCTACTAGGTATTCAACAAGCTACTGCAACCACAGCAATTAAACCAAGTGGTACAGTCAGTCAGCTAGTAGATAGTGCCAGTGGTATACACACTAGACATAGTGATTACTATATCCGTAGAGTTAGAGCAGACTCTAAGGACCCAATAGCACAGCTAATGGAGGACCAAGGTATACCTGCTGAACCTGATGTAATGAAACCTAACAGTGTAAAAGTATTCTCATTCCCTATGAAAGCTCCTAAGGGTGCAGTAACTAGGAACGAGAGGAACGCTATTGAACAACTAGAGCTCTGGCTTATGTATCAAAGATACTACTGTGAGCACAAGCCTAGTGTAACCATTAGTGTTAGGGAACATGAGTGGATGGAAGTAGGTGCGTGGGTATACAAACACTTCGATGAAGTATCAGGTGTTAGTTTCCTACCTCACTCTGACCACACATATCAACAAGCACCGTATGAAGAGTGTGATAAAAAAGCACATGATGCTTTAGCTAAGACCATGCCTAAGGAAGTTAACTGGGATTTGATTAGCGAGTATGAATTAACTGACCAAACTGTAGGTACTAAAGCACTAGCCTGTACTGGTAGTGTATGTGAACTTGTTGACTTGGTTGAAGAAGAGAGGGATATAGAATGATAGAAAGTATATTATTAATTATAGCTTTACAAATCATTGTTATAAACCTGACTCAATAATGTGGTATAATAGAGGAATGACGACTGTAAATTTAATTAGAAAACTATGGAAAGAAAAGGTGTCAGTACCTGTGCTACAAAAACAAGTAGACAAAACACTGTATAAGATAGATGTTAAACTAAAACAAAGGAGTAACTATGTTAGAAAAGATAAAGAACGGAGCTGATGGTGCGATAGATGTTGGTATCAAACTAATCAGTCTATCAATTGTATTACAGATTATCTTTGGACAAAAGGTAGCTTTCCTCACAGGAAATGTAATCGGTTCTATACTTGATATTGTTTGGACACTAGGTAATGCAGGACTGGCAGGAATTATTGCAGCTGGTATCGTCTGGAAACTACTAGACAAAGACATTACAAGTGGAGGTAAGTAAAGCCAAGCAAACTTCTAGCGGTCTTGTTCAATTGGATAGGACTGCTAGATTCTACTTAAACTTAAAAGGAAATAACATGCCTTTAAACAAAAGCACAGACATAAAAGAATTAAAGAAGTTCGATATTGACTTGTCCTTTGGACAGCAATGGGAGAAGTACATTGATGAAATGTTCTCCGGTGCTAAGACTTGTGAAGTAAAAACAGAACGTGACAGATGGGCACAGACAGGGAACATCTGTATTGAAAGTCAAAGCTATGGTAAGCCGAGTGGTATTGAAGCTACCGAAGCTGACATGTGGGTACACAACCTAACAATTAACAACGAGTTAATATGTAGCCTTGTGTTTCCTGTAGATAAACTAAAAGAAATCCTACCTAAGTTACCTAAGAAAAGTGTAATGGGTGGGGATAATAATGCAAGTAAGTTACAGCTAGTTAACCTAGTTAAACTTATGGAAGTGATAAAGGATTTGTAAACAACCCTTTAAACCTATCTAATTCTTCTGCTGATTTCAACCTATCTTCCATGTTAGGCTTACTAGGCTTCTCATATTGCTGAGAAAAAGTCTTAGTAATATCAGCAGTAGACCCCTCATCAAAAGACTTCCGTATGGCTTTCCTCGCAGGTCCTCCTAACTCTAATGCTCCTGTATACTTTCCTTTAGCATCATAGTTATCATTGTATACAGCATCAGCCATAAATCTAACTTGTGATTCAGCTGAGTCATCTAACCCTTCCTTCTCTAAGAATTTAAAATAGTATGGCTTTTGAAAGTCAAACTGGAAGAGTCCATATCCGGGTCCATTGTCCTGCTTTTTAGTGTAGTCATAGGTGTACCCTGTTTCAACAGCAATGTTGGCTAGAACGCCAGTTATGGCACGCTCAGGTAGGTACTGAGATAACAGTCCTGCTATGTATAAGGGGTTAGACATTAATACTTACCAACACCTAAGTAGGTTTTAATGTAATCTTCTCTGTCTGCTTTCTCTGGTATTTGATGTAAGATTTGTACCATCTCATCTCTGTCTAGTTCTCTAATCTGACTAGCCATTTCTTTTTCTTTATTACCAGTACCACTTAAATCTCTTAAATAGTCTTGTCTTTTTTCTTCAACTCCTAAGTTATCAAATATTTTTTCAGAGTTCCAAGAAAAATCGTTGTTGTTATTACTAAACATTCCTGCCATTTTTATCTCCGTTATATGTCACGCCATGCGTCTTTTAAATATCCCTTGCCCGGAATGTTCGGAACAAGTCTTAATATAATTTTATCTATATCACCTTTTGTTAAGTCACCTAAAGTATCCAAAGCATCTGAAATTGTAGGTCCAGCTATTCCAGCTAAAGCACTGCTTCCTCTTTCTCCTACTTGTTGTAATGTATCAAACCATAAACCAAACGCTCCTGCATTACCTATGCCGTTTATAAGAAGTTCAAATGCACTTCTGTTTTCCTCTATATCTCTTCCAGTTAACAATGACCTTACCTGTTCAATAGCATTACCACCTATGCCTGCAAATGCCATGTAAGTTAATAATGGTGCAGGGTTTTTATTAATAAACAACTCATCAGCAACACTTCTTTTTAAAAACCTAGCTTGAAAAAACATAAATGATTTAAATTTAGTAGCTAGTTTATACCAAGGTTTACTCCAGTTAACAGGAAGTGTAGCAGATTCACCTGAAAAGTTTACTCTTTTATTAAACATGTGACCTGCAATAGCTATGTCTTGGGCACTCAGTTCTGTTCTTAAAGGGTCAGCTACTCCTAACTCTTTCATCTCTCTCTGTAATTTGTTGGCTATCTTTGAATCGCCTTTACCATTCTTAATTAATTTTTGTAGTTTAGTATGTAAGTATTTAACATGACCAACTCCCATAACAGCAGCACCTCTTCTGTTAAGTCTTTCAACACTCATAAATCCAGTCGCTCTTAAAAACTGTGTTGGCTCATTTAAAAATTTTAATGGACCTTTAAACTCTCTATCAATAATACGAGCTGAAGGAGAATTTTCAGTAACTATCTTAGCTAAGTCCATATCTCCTAGTACACCTACAGCGTTAATATCAGCCATGTCTTGTGGTGACTTTACTATAGCTCTTACTAGAGAGCTTATAGCTTTATAAGGTAGTGTAACTAAATTACCTGAACGAGCAAGCTCAGTTGTTCCATTAACAAAAGTCTGTGTAGCATTAGGAATAAAGGCTAGTCCTAGCTTATGGTTTTGTAAAGCATTAATCCTAGAGATAGCTCTTCCTGACATCTTTGAATTAACATCCTGTACATTTTTTATTACTGCAGACTTTAAAGGGTCGCCTACAGCAGTAAAATAAATTTCCTGTACGTCCTCTGCTTCTGTATTTTTACCATCTTTTCTTAATTGTTTAATAAACTTTGTTACTCTTTCATCATTAGAACCAAATCTTTTAGCATATTCATTTCTTTTAATAGTATCAGCAAAAAACATCTGCCATCTTTCAGCTGCTGGAGCCATGAAAGGGTCAAGGTCACGTTCCATTCTTGCAGGAATAACAAACTTCCTAGTTTTTTCTAAGTGGGTAGAGCGTTTAATGTTTGTTCTATCCATTGCATTCATAAACCAAAGACGTTTAATATCTTTAGCGTTCATCTCTCCACTTAAAAACTCTTTAGTATATTCTTTACTTCCACTAATATTTTGAATAAGTTTTTCAGTTGACTTAGGACTTTTCTTTAATGCAGCTTGAAGGTAATTTTTAAATTCAGCTGCACCCTTAGGGTCAGTTAAATAAGCAGTGTTCCATATACGTGGCACATAAGAAGTATCTTTTATAAATTTATTAAAATCTTTTCTACTAATAACTCCTGACTTAGCAGCATCAGTAAGAACAGCTTTCTTGTCTTTAAGAACCATGTTAATATATTGTTTTTGTACAGGTGTTACACCTTTAGCATTAACTCCATTCTCTACAAGACGATTAGTATCTCCTAATTCCTTTTTATTTTGTTTAATAAAAGACGCTATCTTACCGTTAATTCTAGCTACGTTTATATCTATAGCTACATTAGCACCATACATGGCTTCACCTAAATTCCTAGCACCTGAATTTATTAATTGAATATCAGGACCATATACAGTTCTTGCAAGTCCTGAGCCTATTTGGTCGTTAATATATTTATAAGTATTATAACCCCATCTATTAAATTTAGGTAACACAACATTACCTACATCTACCATGTCTGCCATAAGAGCCTTTTCACCTGCTTCAGTTTTTTCTACTCTATCTCTAGCTCTTAATATACTATCATTGTATTTTATATCGTCAGGTGTTTTTACTTTACGAGGAGGAATAAGCTCTGATTCAGCTAACCTCTGTGTTCTAGGAGTAACTAGGGTTGATTGTTCAGCAATAAATTTTTCTTTACTTGGAGTACCTAGTATAGCTTCTTCCGAGTTTCTAACAACAGTAGGAACAGCATAATCAAAACCTTCTGCTCTCTTTTTAACTACTTCTGCTTTAACGTCTTTAGAACTCCATCCTATTTTTTTAAGAAATTTCTTTAAAGACTTCTCATCTTGAACAGCTAATCCTATTTCATCTATAACCTGTTGGTTGCTTAGGTTTGATTTTATTAAGTAGTCATCAGCTAAGTTTTTTAAAGTTGCTTTTACAGCAGCAGAGCCACCACCTATGCCAATACCAAAACCATAACCTGCTATACCTCCAGCAAGAGCATCAATACTTGTGTCTAAAAGATTAACATTCTCTTGTACTCCACCTTGTATAAGAACTCTTTGGTCAGATAGATTATCAGCAGCCATGTAGGTAGCACCTACTTTAAATCCTTTATTAGCTCCTTGTGCTATGCTTCCTGATAAGAACTTTTTAATACCTACTTTAACAGCTTCTTTTTCTAGGTCTTTCTTTAGTAGCTTTTTACCACCAAACTTAATTAGTTGTCTAACTATATTACCACCATAATAAGTAGTAGGGTCTGACAGTATAGCTGCTGTAATGTTTTCCCATTTAGCTGAAAGACTAATACCACCATCATCTTCACTACCTAATAGTTTTTGAAAGTTAACCCATTGAACAGCAAAGTCTTGTTTCTGTTCGTCAGTCATCTTTAAAGACTTTAAACCTTCTATACCTTTTTTAGCAAAGTTATATTCAAAGAAATGTTGAGCTCTTACCCACTCGTTTATTAACTCATCTTTTGTTTTTAATTTTTTATTTTTGTTATAAGCACCATATGTTCTTTGTAAAGATTCAAGAAGTGGTCTGTTACTTTTCATATCTTGAATAGTAAACTCTTCTCCACCCTTTAAATCAAGACCTGTACCTACAGAGTCCATCCAGTTAACGGAACCTTCCGCACAATCTTTACCACCTTTTTCAAATGTACACATAGTATCATTTAAAAACATTTTTCTTTTATCAAGGATAGCTTGGTATTGCGTGTTAAGATTTATTTTTCCTTGCTCATCTCCTTTTTCATCTAGCTCTTTCCACAAAGATTGATACTCATTTCTTTTTTCCGTATAAACATTTGTCCAGTAATCAGAAGCTTCTCCATCTTCACTAAATGTTTTGTTTAATTGATTAACTTCCTCAAGAGATTGGATTTGTTTTTCAGCTTTAGATACACTTGTAACACCATATGCTGTATCTCCTACATCCAAGTAAGGTCCTGATGGCATCCATCCTTCAGATTCTATTCGATTGATTTCATCTTCTACTAAATCATCCTCTGCTTTTTCAAGAGGATTATTAGAAACTACTGATAGATTATTTTGTTTATCTCTAATCCACTCAGCTCTTGAAGAGTAACCTATAGGGATTCCTGCTGGCATATTATTAAGGAGTTTCTTGTATCATTAATGCAGAAGAACCACTGCCTTGTCCAGCACCTTGTCCACCACTAGCTGTGTTAACAGCAGTAGCCATAATGCTTTGTAAAGGATTCTCTAAGTTTTTAAATTCATTCCATATTGAATCAGGAGTAACTCCTCTATTTTTAGCAAGGTAATAAAGTTGAACTGCTATATCATTTTCTGTATACAAACCCTCTTCACCATCTTTACCATCAAAATCTTTTATTCCAAAATCAATATCCTTATCTACAAATTTAGTAATTCTGCCAAGTTCTGTTTTACTCGGAGGAGAATAAGAAGTTTCAGATGCAGCTGCATTAGCAACAGCTCTCTTATAATCTACACCTGTAATACTGGTAACAAAATCTTCTAGTGTTCCTTTGTATGAACCACCTGCAGTAGACTGAGCATACTCATAAAGACTAATAGAGCTTTCTTTTTGAATAGTTTTAAGATTAGATATTAGTTTTTGATAATCAGTAAAGCTTCCATCATACTCTCCATTTGCTACAGCAAACTTATAGTTTTTACTTAACTCTGTTTTATCAAGATTACCAATCATAGCTTCACTTTGAATAATGTCTTGCTCAATTCCTCTTATTCTTGCCTCATCAACTGTTACGCCACTCTTAGAAGCTGCAATCTCTTGTTGGATTCTCTCAATGTTAGCTGTATTTAACTCTGTATTTAAATCCATTTGTTGTTCTGCTAACTCTACTTGAGATTTAGAAGCATTAATAACTTGTTCAATCCTGCGTATATCAACATCTTGAAATACACTTTTTAAATCAGTTAATATTTCTTGATTGCTTACACCTGCTTTAGATGCAGCAATTGCTTGGTCTATTTGCTCCATTTGTGTTTCAGTATAAGTCTTAGATAAATTAAATTTCATTTCCGCTAAGGTATCACCAGCAACAATTGAACCTGTTTGTGCTTCTAGGTTTGCAAGCTCCGCTAAGTTTCTTGAATACACGTTAGCTGTGTCCATCATGTTTTTAGCTTGGTCATAAAAACCACCTTGCCACAATGCTGATGACATCTCTTGTAAACTTTCTGGTTTGCTAGGGTCAAAATCAGGGATGCTTGCAGTAATTTCTTGAAAGTCAGTTACTCTTTGTTCAGCAGTTGTTACTCCACCTAGACCTCTACCAACAGACCTGCCAAGCATACCTCCTGCTCTACCTGCAGCATTAGTAATAGCCTGCCATCCTGTGCCTACATTGGCAGAAGAAGCTTCTCTTTGATTAGCGTTATCTATTAGTTCGGCTTCATATGCGTTTAAGCCTGTAAACATTCCTTGTTCTGCCATAATTATTCCTTAGTACCTGTATTGATTATTCATTTCTACAGCTGGTCGAGGACCGCTGCTTACTAAATTATTCATATAGTTATCAAACTTATCATATTTCCTATCACCAAACTGTTCCATAGCATTTGCCCAGAAGTTTGCTTGTGTACCACCAAGACCAAGTGCAGCCCCTTGTTGTGCATTACCTGCATATTGAGCTCCAGCACCCATAAGTCCAGCCATTTGTGCACTCGTGTTTGCATAGTTCATAGGAAGATTACCTATAGCAAGTGCAGTTTGTCTGTCCATCATTTCTCTTTGTCGCATTGAATCTAATGTACCTTGTGCAGTGGCATAAGAGTTAGATAATAATCCAAGTCTTTGCTGTCCTTGTGCTTCCTGTAGTGCTTGCATTTGACCTGCACCACCTGTACTACCTAGTCTACCTTGTTGTAGTAACCTAGACTCTTGAGCCAGTGATTGCCTTTCTTGTTCAGGTGCTACTAAACCTAGCTGTTGATTGTACAGTTGTTGTTGTAATGCCATTGGGTCTAAGTTCTGTATCTGTGAAGCAGTATCTCCTGCTCTACCCATTAGTGCATCATACTGTGCTTGTAAGTCACCACTTAAAGCCATGGTTGAGCCACCCTGCTCATCATATCCAAAGCTACCAAATAAACCGCTAACGTTTCTAGGAAGGGACCTTTGATATGCTTGTTCACCTGCCTGTCGTTGTGCCTCAGCAGTTTTCTTAGCTGCTCTGTTTGTCATTATTCCACCTATTAGTGAACTAGCTATTGCTCCCCACATATTATTCTCCTATCCTTATAATCATATTAAACCCCATTATCTCTTTGTAGTGTACAACTCGTGTCACCATTGTGTGATGTGTTAGCACCTGTAACTGAATGCCCTTCCCATAAATAAAAATAAGACGAATCATCACCTACAAAATTTCCATCACTTGTGCTCATTCTATATCCTTTTCTTAACTGAACTTGATATCTCGAATCACCGCCCGGTCCAATATCATAATAAGCATTTTTAAAAGCAGCACTATAACTACTTTGCATAGTAGAAACTGCTGTTTCCAAAGCACTTGAGTCCGGCTTCATAGTAAAACTAAATAAATTAGAATAAGAACCACCTGTTCCCCATACTTTAGTGCTTCCAAAATAAACTTCTCCTAATGCTGTAGGTGAGCTTACAGTTGTACCATCCTTTACTATTGTATGTGTGTACCAATTTAAAGCTGTACCATCAAAAGTTATAGACATTATGATGTGCTAATAGTTAATGTTGTTCCTGAAAGTGAAACTTTTACTAGACCTAATGTACTAGCAGTAGCTCCTACTGGTTTAGCTGCTTCCACAAAAGCTGTTGTAGCTATTTGTGTAGTGTTTGTATTAACTGAAGCAGTAGGTGCTGTAGGTGTTCCTGTTAAAGCAGGACTTGCTTTTTTAGCAAATGAAGTATCTACAAACGCTGTTGTAGCTACTTGATTAGTATTGGTTCCAGCAGCAGCAGTTGCAGCAGTAACTACTTGGCTTGTGTTTGCTAAGTCTGCTTTAGAGTTAATAGCAGTCTTAGCTGCAAGAAACTCTGTATTAAAGTCACCACCACTAACTATCTTGTCTGGGTCTGAATCACTTAAAGCATCCTTACCTGACCAAGCTATTTGTAAATTATAATCACTCATCGTATTTTTCCTTGTTTTGCCCAAATAGAAATGTTTTGTAAAGAAGCTTTAAACCCCGATACCGTTTGTATTATCTGTAGTCTAACAACTTTAGCTGCTTTTGACATAGATACTTTGTACTCTGTAGGTTGGAAAGCAGGAGCATACTTGGAATTACCATACTTAGCCTGTCCCCACAAAGCATTGACTCCACCAGTAGTAGGGTCTAATGTAAAGTTAGCTGATGTAGGAGTAACATTGTAATCTCTAAACCAGTTAAGTGTTACGTTCATGTTCTTACCACCTGACCATATAGCTAAGAATCTTTTTAAAAACTTAGTTATGCCCGGCTGTTCAAAATCTAGCCAAGTAGTTTTAAAATCTGCTTGATATGTGTTGTCTACATCTTGATAACATTTACTTGTAGTAGATTCCCATGTGTGTCCAGCAGTAGTACATGCACTTGATGTACCATAGGTAGCAGTAACATCCTTTTTTTCTACATCATAAAATCCTGAGTATGTTGCTACTTTTCCAAAGTTAGTAGTAGCTCCTAAACCAATATATAAAAAATCATCTGTTGATAACAAAGCCCCAGGATTTTTCTTACTATCAAAGTTCCAAGTTGTTATACGTGGTGCACCTTCAGGAGTTGTAGATTTAAAATCAAAAACATAAAGAATATTTTTACCACCAAATCCTAATAAATATGTTCCAGTAGATAAATCATATTGACCTTTAACTTTGTTTAAATCTGCAGTAACAATGTTTGTTCTTATTTCATCTTTAATAGCTAAACTTAAATCTGTCAATGGCATCTTATCTTGTACCATTGTACGAGCTAGTGAGCGTACACCTGATGAACTTAAGAATACAATGTCATCACCAATGACTTGTACTGAATCCCTAGCTACACATCCTACACCTTCAATAACTTCATCTAATTGAAATGAAGCAGCAGCTGGGTCCCAAGGGTCATTGTAAATAACAATGTTATTCTTACCAAAGATAACTAGCTTACCCATAAAAGAAGCTAGTGCTGTTATTTCATCACCTGACCATACAGTTTTTAAATCTACTGAACCTGAAGCACCACCATTAAATGTTTGACCTATTAATGTATCAGAGTAATAAACTACATCTTTGTTTTCACCTATATTTCCTACCCATATCCTACCATAATCTCCTAGAATACAAGAAGGTGTAAAAGTAGTAACGCCAGTAGGTTTGTGATAACTACCTACATCTTCTAAATCTTTCCATGTAGTGCCATCATAATTTATTGGTTGATTACCTGCTTGTACTCCATAAAACTGGTTATTAAAGTTTGTAAACTGCCAGTTGCCATTAGTTTTAGTAGTGGCTGAACCACCAAAAGTCTGTGCATCTAAAGTATAAGGAGTGTTAGCTGTGTTAATTTTATATACATTAGCACCAGCTCCAGCAAATAAAGTCTTAGCTCCTGTTGCACTAATATACTCACCTAATGATTTAACTATTAATGTATTAGCTGTAGGATTGCCATCAGTATCTAAACTGCCAGTATGGACATTATCTGTTACTTGTTTAATTCCTTCTCTAGTAGTAACACGTCCCTTTTCATCTAACATAATATTGTTAGCTGTTGTTAAGAACTGTGGTGGTAAACTAGAAGCCGATGACTGCCTGTTTAATCCATAGATACCTATAGAGTCTAATACAAGGGGTTGTATTGGTTTAGACGCCATTCCAAATTACCTCATCTGAGTGTCTACCTACGTCTTGTTGAATTGCATCTGATAATGCTTGTTGATATTGCATCTGTGCCATGTCTGACAATGTACCTCCATCTTCGCCACGTTCAGCGATAGCTCGTGCCCATACCCCCATTATAACAGGAAACTCTGGACATGTCAAGGTATCTGTTGCATTTGTTAAATCATCTTGTGGGTCTAATAAATAAAAATTTATGTTATAAACAGCGTCAGGCTTAGGATATATCTGAGCTGTAAGCAGTCCACTACTTACTCCATTAATAGAAAAGTAAGAAGGAACACCTGAGCTATCAGTAGGATATTGTGTAGACCTAATCCATGAATCAGGTACACCTTGTAACATTTGTCCTTGTTCTTGTTCCTGTACTGATAATGTTCTAGTACGTTGAGATGTGCTAGGCAAGTTATAGCTACGTGTGTCAGCTACAGTAGCTACTGTTTCTACACGTCTTAGTGCTGTCCAATCCCAAGCATCTTCTACTTCTCTTTTAACTTCATTAACAAAGTCACCTATTAATACTTGGTAGTCTGATGGACCAGCAGCATCTATTAGTGCACCTGACCAGTCACTGCCTATACTATCTTCTCGTAGTCTACGTAAGACTGAATTAATAACTTGTCTATATGTCATATTATTTTCCTTTTGCTAATTGTGCACCGAAGTAAAACTCTACTATCATGGTTGCCCATCCAAATATTTCATCCATTTTAAGTACAGCACCTGCTTCTATTTTAATATACTCAATAACATCTGGTGTTAACTGAATACCTAAGAAGCTAGTTCCTTCTATTATAGTAGGTATAACTGTAGGAACATCAAAGAACACAGGAGCTATTTGTGTAAAAATAATTAATGCAAGTATAACTAATATAATAATCCTTCTATTCATAGCAGCCATAGGTGACTCTTTGTCAGCTCTATCTCTTGCTTGATTAATAGAATCATTACGAACCTGTAGATTCTGTATCATCATCTTCTGTTGTTCTTGTGCTGCTTGACTCTTGAGTGCAAACAACTTACCAACAAAGCCTAACATTATTGGTGCTACATTAGTTAAAAATGCTATCATATTGCTAACCTCATTGCTTCTATAATCCCTACTTGTCCTATAATGTACCAAGCAAATGCACCAAACACTCCCCATTTAATTTGCATTAAAGAAGTGTTAATTTTCTGTATGCACAAATTAGTGTCATCAATCTTGCTAAACAGCTTTGCTATTTGTCCAGAGTGTTTGTCTAATTGAAGTTGCATTCTATTAATATTATCTTCCATATCTCCCTGTTAGTTTGCTAATGGGTTGTCCAGTGCTCTTTGTAATCTTGTGTTAAGTCTTTCTTCTACATCTTTAATCTTTCTATCTGTATCAGAATAAAGAGCATCTCTTCTCTGGTCAAATCTTGTGTCAGCATTGTCAATCATTGTTGCTAAGTTTCCTTTTTGTTTCTGTAACTTAGTTTCTACATCATTAACAATACTTTCAAGGTGTCGCATATCTTCTCTAACATCCTTCTTTACTTCTTTAACATATGTTATTTGTTCATCAACATTAGATTTAATTAAGCCTAACTCTTCTTTAAACAAATCAATCTCTTTACTTACAAATTCCATATGTGTATTTACTGTAGACATATGCTCATTTATAACTGCTAAATCTTTTTCTATAACAGACAAATCAGGTGACTCAAATGCAGAAATCTTAGCTTCCATATCTAAGTATCTCTGATATACTTCAAAACCACCCCACAGAGCTCCAAGGATTGTCCCTAAGAGGGGTATTATTAGTAGAGCCTTACTACCCCCTACCTTAACTCCTGCGTACTCTATTTCTGCCATTGTAGGTCCATCAATTTATTGTGTAGTATTTCATTAGCCAAACCGTTTCTTAATCCTCTTTGATTATCTGGTATATCCTTGTCTAAATATATACCCTTATCTTCATAAAACACACCATCAATAAGTAGTTGTGTATTGTAAGTATTAAATCCAGCATTAAAGTTTAAGAGTGCAAGTATAAGACTTTGTAGTTTTTGCTGCTCTTCTAGTGATGCAGCTTCTCCCATTTCAGTTGCAAGATTCTTTAGTTTGTTACCTATAATCTCTCGCATCTTATCTTTCTTACTTGCTTTCTTTGCTACCTTTTTTAATACCGGTTGCTCTACAACTTCTTGTTCTGGCTCAGGCTCTTCAATACTTTCTTCCTGTTCCTCAACTGGCTCATCTTCTGTTGGCTCATCATCCTCAACCGATTCATTCTCTGGCTCTGGTTCAGGTTCATCAAGCTCCTCTTCAGTTGGTTCAGGTTCTAAAAACTCTTCTAACTCTGCCTCTAATTCTTCTATCAGTTCCTCTTGTGCCATCTCTTCAAACAATACTTCCATCTCTGGTATTGCTTCTTCTAATGTAGTAGAGATTAAAGTGTAATCATCTAATGCTTCTATCTCTATTATTTGGAAAACCTCTGGCTCTTCCAAGACGTATACCGATTCAACATCTTCCTCATCAACTTCCCAAACTTCTTGTACATCATCCTCAACATATTCTTCTATGTAAGCATCGTCCCAACCATCACATCCGTAATCATACAAAGGGTCCAATGCACATTGTTGATTATACACATTATCAGCATAGACTTGTGGGTAGTATAAACAACTGATATGACTGTCTGGTATTACACTGCATACACTCTCTCCACCTGCTATCTCTACTGGGTCATCTTCTTGACTGTTCCAAAAGATTGCTCCACTTGTCGGATGATTATAGAACCATTGTTCGTACTCACCTTGACTTAAATCTCCTACCACTGCTACTGTTACTGCGTGGTTAGTTATTTGCACCTCTTCATAGTTTACATCTATGTTACCCATTGGGTATATTGTTAGGTCAAATGTATTTCTTGTATTGGGTAGGTAGTATTCTGACAAATCTTCCCACATATATTTCTGGAATGTTTCGTCACCTTGTGTATAAAATCTACCTATACCTGTGTCTATTAAATCTGTGTTCCAAGGCATTATGGTGTAATTAAATCTTACACCTGTGAATGAACTTAAGTCCTGTCCATCACAACACAACCCATCATATACAATGCCAGTACCGGGTACATCAAGAGGGTCAAGAAACCCCACAACACCATTACTAAACATAAAACTAGTGACATAACTATTTCCATAAAAAGGAAAGGTAAAGTCAAGAGGTACTTCCACCCAGCCATCATCTGCAATCTGATGCTCAATTATCTCTGGGTCAGACCACGAGGATAGCGAGCAAGATAACGCCAATAATACCGCTAACCAATTTCTCAAGAAATACTCCTCTATCCATATTTGCTGTCTGTTGTTTCCTTGGAATCTTCTTAGGATTCAATCTCCATTCTGCTGTAGCTTCCTGTCCTATTAGCCCCTCACCTGTAGTGGGCGAGTTTATCGGGCAGGGAGTTCCGGCAAATTTCATTGCGTCATACACCGACCTCGTTTGGCACATTAAAGCAACTGCTGCTACCTTCATACCCATATCATATAATACTTTAGCATTCTTTAATCTCATACAGTTCTCATCTGAGTAAGCCTGTCCTGTACTGATACCTAGTATTTGTGTCTGCACTGCTCCACTAACTCCTACCATACATAAGTCACTATTACTTGCGTTAATGCTAGGACTAATTGCACTAGGTGGGTTTGTCCTTATTGTACTCTTAGCATCTGTACTTGTAGTTACTGTGCTATTACTTGTACTGTTTGTAACGATAGGGTCAGCAGCTTTAACAACAGTAGGTATTACTAATGTAATCCAAAATATTGCTACTACCAAACCTGCAACTATATTGTTGCGTAATCTATCAGACATTAGTCAGCGACTAAACTCACAAATGCTGGGTCTACTTCATCTGTAGGGTTAGCAGTAAAGTGTGTACACATATCAATATGTCTAGTTGCTGTTGTTGTAGCTGGTCCATAAGTTACCGTACCATCTTCAGCAGTATTCTTAACCTTTCTTGTTTCAGTATGCGGTTTATTCTCATAAGCCATAACCCCAGCTAAATCTGATATAGCATTAATTGCTGTCTTGATTGTTTCGTGTTCACTATACAAAGCTGTAGCGTAAGTAGCTATGTTACTTGGCACAGCAGTACCACCTTTAGCTGCTCTCGACCAATACCAATCTATAGCATCGTGTCTACTAGCTACTGCCGAGTTTGCTTTAAATAACATTCCAGCTTTAAGCGTGTCTACATCTCTAGCTGTTGAGGCGTATGTACCTACAACCTCTAAGCCACTTGTGTCTACAGTAAACTCACCATTCCAATAGTATTGACTATCAGGAGTGACTTCTCTGTATGCCTTTATGCCTAGTGAGGCAAGTGTTGCACTATCCTTAAAGATTGTTCTAGGATAAAGCACACTATTTATTTCAATAGATTTTGGATGCTTAATTATTTCTTTGTTAAAGTACCACATATTATTTACTCCTGTTAATTGTTATCATCTAGCATTTCCAAACTTAAAGGGTACTGAAGCAAATGCGATGTAGATGTAGTTGCTTCCATTATTGTTCATCATATTCTGAGTGGCTCTAATCTTAAAACCATTAGAAACATAATCTACATATATAGAGCCATCTTCATATTCTGAATTAGATAAATTAGGATAAAGTCTGGGTGTGTTTACATCGTTATAAGGATGTGTTTTATTATTAATCATCACCCAGTTTTCAGCAGCATCAGTTTTCTTAGCCATAATAAAAGCAGGTCTAAACCCTGTGTACACAAATGTGCCATCAGCATTACCGTTTCCAGTATATGAACCGACCTTAGAGTAGCCGTCTACAGAGTGAAAACAGTAGGCTACATAAGTATCAGTACCTGTATTTCCATTAATATCAGTATTAGTACCAACACTAAATACATCTGCTGTCGGTGCTGTGTCATTCCAATAAGTATCACTTGTAGCTTTAGCATTAGTCAGATTTAAAAATATTCCATCTGTAGCTGCAAATCCTGTATGCCAGACATACCAATTACCTGTATCGTCACCTCTTTCTTTTACAATAACCATCTCTGGTGCTTTAGATAATCCGTGACCAATAGTACCATTAACACCTGTTCCTGTATAAGTAGATATACTAAACCCAGCATCTACATTTGCAGAAGTTGCTGTTGTGTTTATAGAGCCATCAGTATTAGATGAGCCACTACCGTTTGCTTTCCAGTTCCAAGCTGCGTATGTTGCAGAATTTTCGTTTACAAAACCTGAAGTATCAGCACCCAAAGTAAATCCTGTACTTGTCCACGCTGTTAACGCATCAGCAATTGTCCACTCAACAAATGTACCATTAGTAGTAAGAATCTTGTTGTTGCCTGTAACTGAATTTTGCAAAGCGTGGTAATCAGCACCGCTTCTTTGTTTAATCCAAGTAAAGTCAGGTTGAAAACCTACTGTGATAGTTTGTCCTGTTGCACCATTACCAGTATAAAGCACAGTATTAAAATGCTCACTAGGTGTAACAGCTACATCTGGCAAGTTCTTTGTACATAAAGCTAAGAAGCCTGTAGGTGGTGTGTAATAAAAATCACCTATGTCATTACCATCTTGATTGCCTTGTGCTGTCTTGTTACTAGCGAATGAGGAGTCTTGTCCGAAGTTGACTACCCAAGCTGAAGCTTCTGTTGCCCAAGCAGGAGTGTAAGAGTTGGCAGTAGTAGATACAGTAGTGTCTGGATAACTAGTATTAAGTGTTGTACTTGAAGCGGCACTACCATTAGTCCACACACCATCCATAGCAAACCAAACCTTGCCTGTATCAGCATCAAATGCCATACTGATAATCTCACCTGAAGATATATAAGATGGAAATATGTCGGCTGTAACTACTGAGCCATTCTTTCGAGTAGAATTGTAATATACTGAAACAGCATCGCCATTAGCGTAGTTAGAAGAAGGTATATAACCCGGTATAAAGTTTACAGTTGCTGATTGCTGGTCATCCACATTATTAGTATCAGTTAATGCCATTGTTAATTTAACTCCTGAGGTAGCACACGCCTCCCAATACCATTTACCTGATGATATCGCCATAGTACCATAAACTGTCTTATGCTCATCTGCTGCAGTATTTGAACTTTTTAGATTGCCCTCCTCATATTGTATATTAGGAACATTAACAAGTGGATTAAGCGTAGCAAAGTTATTACTTGGACTATCAACCATCACATCTGACTCTGTTAGGTTATTACTTGTAAAATCATTATTGTTACCACTTTGGTCTAGCCAGTATGCGTACTCTCGTTTGTCAGCAAAAGCCATATAGATGTAAGTTCCACCAGATGTGTTAGTTCCAGCGTAAGTACTTTTAATTTGAAAACCTGTGGTAGTAAAATCAATGTTATAGTTTGGATGAGATACTTCTGCCGGACTATCGTGTGCTTCTAATATAGTGTTGTTTGGATTTGTGTTATCTCGTACATTATCCCAAATGTTCCAACCCTGACTAGAATCTGTACGCTTAATCATCAAGAAAGCTGGAGCAAATCCTAGCGTTACACTTGGTCCTGTACTTGAACCATTACCAGTATAACTTCCAAACTTACTATACCCAGTTACACTATGGAAACAGTAGGCTATGTAACTTGAATTCAATTTATTTACATCATTTTCAATTCCTACAGTAAATAGACTTGCTGTGGGTTTAGTATCATTCCAAATCCTAATGTCATCAGCAGCAGCAGCAGTCGTATTCAAAGCTACATAATCAGTTTCATAATCAGACGCTATGCCTTTATGTAATACAATCCATTGTGTTGCATTTGTTCTATTTTTAACCAATATCATCTCAGGAGCAGAACTTAGTCCGTGTCCAACTGTATCATTACTCTGTGTACCAGTATAAGAAACTATACTCTGTCCATAAGTAGTATTTGCTCTGACAGTTGAAGTAATACTTCCGTTACTGTTAGTAGCATTAGAGCCACCCATATCCCAATTCCAAGCTACATACTTTTCATTATTAGTATTTACACTTTCGTGTGAATCTAAAGAAAAGCCATCAGGGTCAAAAGATGTAATTTTGTCAGTAGCAGTATCTTGAGCAGAATTATCATTACTAAATATTTGACTACTTGTACCTCTAACCGAATCTGTAAGTTGATTCCAATCAGTTGTATCTCTATTTTTAATCCAAGTTAAATCAGGCTGAAATCCAGTACCGCCTATATACTGTGTACCACCGTTACCTCTATAAACAACCGTACTAAAACCTTCTACTGTATAGTCTTGTTTAAACGGCAGGTAGAATCCATTAGTACCATAAGTGCCTGAATACTCGATAGGCTTCCATTCACCGTATGTACCTGTTTTACCGAAGTCTGCTGGAGTTCCAACAACACCATCAAGAAAGTTTACTTCTGCTAGGTAGCCATCAAAAAACTCGTCACCTCCATAGTCACCGCAATAATGTGCAACATTGTTATTAATCTCTGTTGTTGCGTTTGCAGCAGGAGTGCTACCACTACTAAAATCTGTAAGCCTAACTCCGTTTACATAAAACATTATACGGTCTGCTGAAGTAGCAGTTGTATTCCATACCAAGATAATGTTGTACCAAGAACTTGTGTCACGAAATACTCTACTTGGAATGTAATAACTTGAACCACTTACCCATAAATACATCTTATCATTGCCATCAAAATGTATCTGTGAATTATTGTTTGCTCCAAATATAGTTTTTGGACCACCTAAATTTCCTCTCTTAACCCAACAACTAAAAGTCCAAGTAGTTCTGTTACCAGCACTAGCTGGAGTCCAACTTAAAGTAGCTGAATCACCATCTTCAAACTTTAGACTCTGCTCTAACTCGTAGTCAGTAGCACCACTAGGTATTGCAGTTGATTGTATTAATGCCATATATTAGGTGTAGATTGCCGAGTTAGTCATATAAACATTTGTACCATCTGAGAAATAAGACAGTAAGTAAGTACCTGCTGTTGATACTGTAGCTAATAAGTTAGCATCGACCTTAGTGTTAGCGTGTGCTGCTACTGTGTGTCCACCTGAGTTGATAAGAAGTATGTTTCCAGACTGTGCAACAATAGATGTAAAGGTTAGTGTGAAGTTACCTGAAGGAGTACACTTAAAGTTGTTACTAGCAGACATAGCAAATGAACCATCATTGTCTGTAGTCATTGTGCCTACTGCGTTAGCTCCTACTGTAACTGTACCTGTAGAGCTTATTAATAACCTATTAGCACTAGCAGTTTCATCTCGAATAGTCAAAGCATCGCTTTCGTCTGAACGAATCTGCATTGAATAATCCTTCGCATCATTCTTAACTCTTACTGTAGCATAAGCATCAGTACCCGAAGCCTCTACTTTAAATTCAGAATTACCAGATGTCTTTAACATATTGACATCACCAGTTAATGTACCACCAGCTTTTGGCAGAGCAGCATTAGCAGTTGTTGTTGTGCTTGTTAGTACAGCATCTCTTGTGGCAATATCAACGCCATCAAAAGTAGAGTTAGTTGTGATAGCACCAGTCATAGCACCGCCAGACTTTGGTAAGGCAGCATTTGCTGTAGTATTAGCTGTAACACCTGTGGCAATATCGGTGTTAATTGAATTGGCTAGTTTGGCTGCTGTTACTGCATCGTCTGCTATAGTTAGTGCAGTTGCTCCTGTTACATCTCCTGTGTGAGTAGCGTTAGTTACTTTAGCTGTATTAGCTGAAACAGCTGCTTCTAAATTACCTATGTTTGGAATTGCAACTGTGCCTGTAAATGTAGGACTAGCTATTGGTGCCTTTGTTGCAATAGCAGATGTGTTAGTATCTAACTGTGTACCATCTGCTGACACATCTCTACCATCTACAGTCTGACTTCCTGACATAGTAATATTACCTGTCATCTGTCCACCAGCTAGTGGTAGTTTAGTAGCGTCTGTTATTCCTGTTCTTACTGCTGTGACTGTGGATTTCTTAGAAGTACCACCATCATTAATTAATATTTCCTCACTACCTCCGAGGGTACCTTTACTTGCTAAGGCTGATACTTTAGTTGTTGCCATGTTTACTCCGTAATAATATAGTCAGGACTAGCATTGCTAGACGCTTCAGTTATAAAATATAAGCCAGTTGATTCTGTTTCTATTTCTTGTTCAGGTGAAGCAGGAGGACCTATTGGCGTAGCTGTTTGTGACCTTCTTCTAAAAAGATAAATAGGTACAAACTTCTTTTGTTTTCTAGTTAACTTATATGCCATTACTCTAGCCTGTCTAAAAGTTTTTCACGTCCAATGTTTCTACGCTGTTCTATATCTGCTAACTTATCTGTAAATTGTTCCACTAATGGAGCATAAGAAACATCTACTGGTACAACTTTTTTCCTAGTAGGAAGCCTTCCTGAATATGCTTCCGGTTCTTTAAATGTTGTTTTAGCTTTTGTATGACTATCTTTAGGTGTAGCCATTAATCCTTTTGGCTCAGGTAAAGATGACATCTCAGGTAAATCTTTTGTTTCTTTATGTGCTTTTATTTCTGCACTTGACTCTACTGTAGGTTTAGAATAACTCCTATCCTTTACTGAATCTAAGTTATCTTCTCCATTTAACATCTGGTCCAGTATGTCATGTATCTCACTTGTTTCTTCCTCAAAAGAAGCTTGTTCATTATTAAACTGTAAACCATTTTCCTCTAAAAAAGAAGCTAGTTCTTCAGGAGAACCTGTAGGATTTTCAACTTTAAATACTTGTTCAAGAATTTCATTATAAAGTTTTGCAATCTTTTGCTTTATCTTATCTAGTTCTAAGTCTAAAGCACTATCATCAAATAAATCAGCTATGTTCATAGTTCTCCTAATTAGCTAAATATAACCCCCTCATGTAGAAGGGGTTACGGTTTAACTAACTATTATCTGTCAGTTACAAAAGCGAAACCTGAAGTGTCACGCATCTCACCAACACCATAAATAGTGTCAGCAGTATACAAGTCACCTAGGTACTCTTGCATGTAAGACGACTGTGAACGTACTCCTAGTTGCTCAACTAGAGCCATTGCGTCTTTATGTAGAACTAGACCAATGTCATGTACGACTGAACCAGTAGCACACTGAGTAGTACCCATAGCGTTAGTAACATATACATCAATACCGTAGATTTGTCCAACCTTACCAGTCTTGATTGCATTACCATCACCAATGAACGCTTGCTCAGTATAACGCTGAATGCCTAACATGTCAGTGTACTGACGTGGAGTTAGAACAATTGCACGTCCGTCCTGTGGTACGTCAGCTAAATCTAGCTTTTCTACCATTGAACGAATTGCAGCGTCACCACCAGTTGTTAGTGAAACAGCATTACCAGTACCTGAACGGTCCCAGTCAGAAAGTACGCCAGCACTGTCAAAGACTTGTGCCTTATTCCAACCTGAGTTACCTGCTGTTCCGTTACCACCGTTAAGTGCTGCTGCTTTGTTAAACAAGTCTAGGTCGACCTGTGTACTTAAAGCGTAGCCAGCATCTTCCGTGTAGAACCTACGTAGAGAGCTCAATGCTTGAACCTCTGCCATATCTTCAATTAGCACTGAGTATTCATAGTGCTTGTCGATGCTTAACGCTGTGTTGCCATGAGTATCGCCTTGAATCTTTACTAGCGAGTTCTCTCCCTTTGAAGTTGCTGAACCACGTACCGGTGTTGGGATATTGATTGTATCACCCTTCTTACCTTTGTGGTTTATGCGAGTTACCAAATTAGCTAATACTAAGTTCTTTTGATAACTGGCAATGACTTCGTCACTCCACAACTCTGGAATAAAAGTTGCAGCTGTAGTGACTGTTTGGTTATTAGTACCAATTACACCTGTTGCCATTTTATATATCTCCTATATATCTTATTATTTTACCCTCCCCTCTGCGTAAGCCTCGTAGATTTCATCTTCTAAACTCTGATAACGCTTTGGGTCAGTCTGTTTTAAACGTATTAAATCAGCACGCCTGTAAATCTTTTTACCAGCTGTTGACTCACCTGAAGCTCTTGATACTCCTTCACCTGTTTTCATAGCCACATCTCTTTTGGTTTTTTTGCTTTCATTAACTTCTTTCGTCTTAGAAATCATTTGTCTTTCTTTCCAAGTCGTAAGCAGTTCATTAGCTGCATCAAAATCATAAGAGTCTGCTTCTTTATACAAGCGTTGTCTTACCTTGCTTCCATTTATCCACTCCTGAAATCCTCCGTCAGTTATGACTTGTTGGAAATCTGGATGTGCCTTTTCGAGTTGTTGGGCAGTTAAAGCAGCTTGTTGCTGTTTGTTCTGTTCCGAAAACTCTTTGAACCTAGGATGATTATCTATAATTTGCCTTACTGCTTCTTCAGGATTATCATAAAAATCTGCTGGCTCACTTGTGGTAGTCTGTTGGCTTTGTGTACTTATCTGGGATTGCAAATAAGAATCAGTTAGTTTTCTAAGTTCACCAATCTCTTGCCCTTTCCTACCTAGTTCTTTCTCTAGGTTCTCATAGGCTTCAGCTATTTCCGTTGAGGACTTACCTTGAAATTTCTTAGGAAGTTCTTGAGCTTCTGGCTCTTGAATTTCTTCCTGTTCTACTTCTTCCTCTACAGCTAATGCTTCTAAAGTTTCGTTTACTTGCTCTTCTACTGGTTCTTCTTGGACCTCAGGGTCTACAATTTTACTACTCATGCTTCTTACCTCCGTCTTTTAAGATTATGGGGGTTATAAAAATGTTAGAGCTGGTACTAATCCAGTTGTTCTAACGCTAGTTTGGTAGCTTCCTCTAAATTAATAAACATATTTAGGAAAGATACCTGACCTCTACGTAAGTGTAGAGTCTTTTCATCTTCAATGTCATAGATTTTTTCAAGTGACTCTGCTAGTTTAGTGTACTCTTCTAACAATACACGCCAGCCATCATGTTGAATCATGTCTAATCGTTGTTCTAATATTTCTCTATCTGTCATCCGTTCATTGCCTTAGACAAATTAAGTATAGTTTCTGAGTTTAGATGTTCTACTTCAGGTACATTACGTGCAGTTTCTGACTGTATACCTTTTATTCTTACCATCTTCTCAGCTAATTCTAATTGTTTCTTAGCCAGTGCTTCATTAGATGACTTATCACCTGCATCTACTTGTAGCTTCTGTGCTTCTGCGTATAACTTATTAATGTCTGCTTTAAGTTCCTCTAGTTCAAGCATAGACTTTTGCATTTCTATTTGTTTTATCTGCTCATCTTGAGGATTAGGTTGCATCATTTGGTTGATTGCTTGTACTAATTGTGTTCTATTTGCTAGTGATGAGTTCTCAAATATACTCATTAAGATAACATAGAACGCAGGAGAACCTTGTGGAGTCATAGATAACAACTGTACCATCTGTGTTGTTTCTAATTCCTTAGCCATAATACCTAGACTACTGTAAGGTTTAAACTTAAAGTCTACTGCTGGATATCTTTCGTTATCAAACTGTATCCTTCTATATAAAGTTTTATTAATCATAGGAATCAAGAATGAATCTTGGAAATTCATTAGTGTTCTCTTCTGACGTTTAATAGATGCTGCTTGGAGCATTGACATACCACTAGCAGTTCCATTCCGAGGATTGGAAAAGTTACTGTTAGCTGTGTCCATAGCACCAGTACCCATCTGAACCATACGTTCTAGCTCTGCTGCTTCGGTAAAGGTCGACTGGGATAGACTACCAAAGTTCAGTGGCATTAGAACGGATTTAGGGTCACCATTAGTGAGGATAGTCTTACCGGGACGGACATCGAATTTCGTTCCACGTGGTAGACGAGTGGCATCTAAACCCATCATTGGGTGTGTCGTGAGTGCTAAGGCGTCAATACGAGCTCTCAGTTCAGCATCTAAAGCTTTCTGTGGATTAAATCCTTTTTCAGCTACACCCCTACCCCAGAACTTCGAGGGTACCCTGTCATTTTGATAGGAAACAAACGGTCTATCATTTAACATGTATGGGTTTTCTGCTGCTCTTAGTACGCAATCATCATTAGCAATTGTAACAACAGCTTCGACTAACTCATCATCATTGTAATCAAACTGGTCTACACTACTTGAGTTACCACTAAGAAATCTTTTAGGAACTAATCCCCAATATTCTACAATCTTTACTTTGTCATCTTCATCAGAGTCACTAAACTCTTCATCAAAGCCAAAGTCTGCTTTGTCATAACTACCTAATGGCATATCATTGTATATACCATCCTTCATTCCCTTAGTAATCATGTATTTAGGTTTGATTACTATGTGGGCGACACCTAATGCTTCATCTATTGTAGCAGCTGTAGGGTCAATAACAAATTCTTTTGGTGATACTGATTCTAACTTAACACATGTGTAAGGTATTTCCTGTGTTTCAGTCATAGTAGTCATAGTACCCGGAATAGGTACCTCAGTTGCTACCATTTCCATTTTATCCTGTACTAATACCTTACCAATACCTGTACCAAATATGGCACCGTTAAGTAAACACTCTGCAATAGCGTCCTTAACTCCATCCTTTGTTAAATCTTCATGGAGTAAGTTACGTATGTACTCTGCGTCTTGTTTGTTTTCGTCAAGGATGTCATCTTCTAGGTCAAACCAACGGTTACCTCCAAAGATTGCTTCCTCTAATTCTGCTACTGTGGCTTCAATAGCCTGTGATGTGGCTGGAGAAATTAGTTTACTCTTCTCTGACTGCCTTGTTCTGTCATCGTTTGCCCAAATACCACGCCATAACCTGTAATATTCGTCCCACTTAGACATATAGTTAGAGTTTCTGTGGTCCTCCCACTGGTCTACTCTATCTAACACCCATTCTCTTAACTGACTGTGTGGACTATCTAGGTAATCTTTCTCATCCATAAATTAATATCCTGCTATTGCGTCCATTGGTTCCCATTCATCTAACTCTATGCTGCCTGCGTAGTCTGCTACACTAACTTGGTCTATATATGCAAGACTATCCAGTAAATCATCATGGCTAAGAGGGGAAGGGAAGTCCATCATTTGGGAAATAAAGTGGTCATTCCAACTTGCCTTTCTAAATTTTATCTTACCATGCTCTAGTCGTCCTTGCAGCGACCATGTAATTCTATCTATCTTTCTTTTACCGCCATGAGTTACATCTGTTATGTTAACCCACCTACCGTTTGTTCTCATCTCATCTTCGAGATAAGGCATGATTGCGTTCTTTAACGCTCCGGCTTCAATTCCGACAGTAGTTGCTTGACTTTCAATTGCAGCCTGTAATATTTTATAAGCAGTTTCTTTAATACCCCATCTACCATGATATATATCCTTTACTAACCATTCATCATTAACAATCTTAACTACTGATATTGCTGTTTCGTCTAACTTACTAGACTTTAAACCTCTTTCTTTACTTGCTGCTTCAAATCCTGCTGGGTCTACTGATACTACATAGTGACCTATTGTACCTTCCGCAAAGTCTGCCTCATCATCGACGTACTTAATCCATTCTTCCTTAAAGATTCCTCCACTGAAGGACTCAAAGGTGGCTTCAAATTCCTGTCTAAAGGCTTGAGTAGACATTGTGCTCTTTGCAGCAGCGATTTCTTTGGGGTCCAGTAATGGATTGTCCGTAGAATTAAATTGAAATGCTTGCCAGTCATCGTCTTGAAGTGCTTCTATGTATAGTTTATAAAAATGATTCTTTCCTGCAGGAGTACCAATAAACATAGCACCACCTTTTACATCTGCAAGAGTAGGTCTTAAAATCATTTCCCACACTTCAGGTTTCATACTAGCATATTCATCGAGCACTACGTACTCTAATCCTACGCCCCTCAAAGTATCTGGTCTATCTGAACCTTTAAGGTATATCTTTCTGTCGTTGACTAAAGTTAACACTGCTGTGTTTTCGTGAGCAGCTTTTATAACATCCTGCCCTAACTCCTTTAGCATACCCCACATAATATCTTTTGATTGTTGGAATGTGGGACCAACGTAAAACACGTCTTTGCTTTTGCTTTGTAGTGCTTTGATTAATAAAACCCAAGCAGCTAACCTTGACTTACCAAATCTTCTTCCTGCTGAAATAACTTTAAAACGAGCCGGAGATTTAAATATCTCCATCTGAGCATCGTGGAGAGAAACTTTAATATCAGCCATTAATCGTCTATAGCTTCTATTACTTCACCTTCAAAGGTAGCTTGTTCCTCTGCTTCTTGCTTTTCTATAGCCTTTACGGATTCAACAATAATATTTATTCCTAAATCCTGGTGTTCATGTTTTATTTCAACAGCTTTATGTGCTGGAACAATTCTATCCATGCACATCTTTAAACAATGTCTATCACCTTTTAAGGCTAACTCAATAACCTTGTCCACAATCTCTGGACCTCTTGCTGATAATACTTCTCTGCTTAAAGCTGTATATTTGTTTACTGAACCTACGGGTCTGCCTGCTGGATTCAATGATGGCATGCCCTTGTATAAATTGGGATTACCTGATTTCTTCTTTGTTTCCTTTGGCATACCTTTGTCCTGTTAAAAAAGGGAGGTTCTATACCCCTATTATACCACGCTTTGCTGCACATTGCAAGAACTTTCCCACAAATAGCCACAAATTGTACCTTTGGATTAGTAAATTTGTAATTACATCGTAGGTCCAAATCCTGTTTCATGTGCTATTGAGCTACACCGGTGTGCGTGCGTTTTGCCATTATGGGCCCCGCCTTTGCTATACGTGGCAAAAAGTGGCAATGACTGGCAATTCATGGCAATGGGTGGCTAAGGGTGGAAAATTGGAGATAAAAGAGGGTGTGATTGTAGTTTTTTAGTCAATTTACATAAGACTCTTATGTGAATTTTTAACTATCTTAATAATTCTTTTTGAATAACACTAAATAATCTGGTAAGATATACACTATCCAATAAGGATAAGACACCCAACATGGGTACATAACAATAATAATATAAGGAAATAATATGAAAAACGTTAAAACAGTAAGACCAACAGCAACGTCACTAATAGGTAAGAAAGTTTTTGCCATGATTAATAATGAAGCAACACTAACCAAAGAAGATAAGGATTATTTAATATCGTTATATATAAGCGAAAAACAATCAAGCAACCAACAGGCATTGATTGATAACCTTATAAAGAACGATACTAAATATAAGAGCACTATAACAAGGCGTGCAACGTTCCTAAGGGATAACGGGTTAGACAAAGAGCTTAACAAACTAAAGGCTCAAGTTAAGACTGGCATGGATAAACTTAATAAGAATTATTCATTACAGGGGTTAGGCACTGGTAAAGATAAGGATGGCAATTTTAAGCAAAAGCCTACAATTGGAGTCAAGAAAGAGTCCAAGGGTGGAAAGACTCCTAAAACACAAGCTGAAAAGGTTAATAAGGAATTGAAGAACGATACAAAATCTTATAACCTTGATGAAATGAAAGAGATAATCATGGAAAGAATAACACTTGATGAAGCTCAAGCGATATTCGATTATGTTGCTAAGAGAGTTACAAAAGCAGCTTAACCACTAACCACCAAAACAGAAAGACCCGTCTACATGGCGGGTTTTTTTGTGCCTGTAATAAAATCAACTATCTATATACCTATATAACTTGATACCTATACAGGGTATTGAGAGCTCCATATACTCCATTTAAGGCGTTATTATATATTAACCCTTATCAACCCCTTACCTATAAAATAATCTCATTGAATAGATAGCTTGTTGGAGCTTAGAGCTTGACATCTACATCTATTAATGGCATAATGTATCTAAGCGTGGAGAATTGTGTTTGATAGTTTTTAAATCTACATAAGACTCTTATGTGAAATTAAAACTAAATAGAGAGGTATTAAAAATGTACGATACACATGCTATGGAAATTTCTGAGCATGCTTTAAAAACCCCTGAAGGGCTAACATCAGTTATTAGATTTACTTTGTGTACTATTCAACAAAGTTTATACAGTTGTGAAAATCAAATAGCTGATATAGAAAAGCATGGATTTAAATCTAGGTTTCTAAAAAATAAAATGAAAGCTAAGGGTCTTAAATATGCCATGGATAATCAAGTAAAATTATTCTGGGATGTTCAAGAATTAAAAAAGCAATCTCTAACTGAAGTTGATACAGTTGTTAAAGCAGTTAGATTGTTTAATCAAATACCAAACTTAGGAATGGTAAAGGCTTCATTTGTATGTCAAATGCTAGGATTTAATGTAGCCTGTTTGGATAGTCATAACTTAAATAGGCTTGGATTAGATGTAAAGGATGTATCATTGCCTAAAGGATTGGGAGAAAAAACTAAAATTAAAAAAATAAAAGCCTATGTACACTTGACACAGAAAGAGGGTAGTGTATACTGGTGGAACAGTTGGTGTGATTATGTAGCTGATAAAGGTGGAGCTAATAAATTACTGCCAACTGGTGAAGAAGTAAGTGCATTCCATGTGGGATGTGTAATAAGATAATCTACATAAGAGTCTTATGTGGATTTAATAATAATAAAAGACTGGGAGGTCATATGAAAAATATATACTTAGATAGTAGAACACCAAAGAACAAGTTTTTCCATTTCAATATCTTAGGTTTTAAATTTAGAATTAAAACTTATAAAAGATATACTAAGAAAAGATTTGATATCTATACAGATAATCAAGGTCTAGGATTAAACTTTAGTAGAAGATATTTTAAATTATATAGGAGCTAGTAATGAATATAATAGATATGGATAAAGGTTTTTATGAAGGCATAGAGGAAACTATTGTAAGTGGTTTAATGTATGGTTGGTTTGATAAACATGTAGCACAAAAAATTGCTAAGTGTTATGGCTTACCTAGATACTTGCTTTTAAACTGGGATAGTGTTGAGATAGGGTTCTTTGATGAACACTCAGCAGATGAAATTGATACTGTGTTTGGCTTAGAGTCTGATTATCCAAAGGAGAAGGTGTAATGGCTAACTATAAATATGAAGTAATAACAGACAATGAAGTATCAGTAGATTTTGATACTATTGAGGAAGCTCATAGATACAGAGATGAGCTTGATAAAACAAACCAGTATGATATAATTACTGTCAAGAGATACTGGTACATGGACGAACTTATAACACAGGAGGATAACAATGAGTAACAATAGCTTTAGAGAAGTAATGAAAGGCTTTAACTGGCAACAGGCACAAGCCAAGGACATGCAAGAACTAGAAGATAGACATGACTCAGATGAAGAAGAAATATTAGAGGAACAAATACGTATGAGGAATGATGACTTGCGTGATGAGTATAGAGAGCGAGGACTAGACCCTCGTGATTTTTGGAGCGAATGATGAACCTAACAATATATACAAGTGATGTAAGAAACTTTGATGAGGAAGTGGATAAACACTTTGATGTTAAAGACTGGCATGGTTCTGGATTGTTTGACAAAGATGATAGGCTTTCTTTAGATAACTACAAGTATGGACTTGAACCTTACACATATATCAGTATAATGGTGGATATGCAAGAACAAATTAATGAACTAAAGGAGATACTAAATGCCAAACCCTAACAATAATATGAACATGTATAACCAAGCATTGCAAATCAATAGAGATTTAAAGAAAGAAAACGACAAGATGAGAGATGTCTTAGTGTTTTCAATACAGGTTTTAGATGGTGAGTTTAATAAAGAAGTTCAAAGCAAAGATAATATAATTGGTTTGATTAGACATAAAATAGATGAGGTGTTAAATGGCAGACATTAACGGAATAGAAAGAACTTATGCTAACAAAGGTGAGTATGATTGGGAAGGTGGTGAGGTAGATGAGCCACAGTTATACAATTATAAAGTAGATGTTAAATGGACAGGTACCATAGCTTCATTTAACATAGTGGCTGAGAGCCAACAGGAAGCTGTTCTAGTGGCTAATAAAAAGTTAGACATGGATAGCAATGGGTTAATACATTTTGATGTGGAGAAACAACAATGAAGGCAATGAAAACAACAGTAAAATATACAAAGAAAGATAAAGTAATTATAACTATGGATATGGAACACTATGAAAAACTATGTGATGGTTATAATAAACTTAGACGAGCTTGTAATATGATGATGGAAACAAATGATTTATATCTAAGTGACATGAGAAACCTTGATGATTTACAACATGAGATGCAATTCTTAGGGTTTGTAAGAGGCGATAATTATTGGAGTGATGTTACTATTCCTACTGGAGATAAATAATGAGATGCAGAGCATGTAACAAACAACTGAACGATAACGAGTCAGTGTATAAAGACAATGAAACAGGTGAGTATTTAGATATATGTAACAACTGTATCCGTAAGAGCTATGCAAGTTTTGACTTGGAAGGTGATGATGATAGAAAATATGTTGAAACTTTGTTTACAAATCTTTAAAAGTATGTTATAATATTATTATAGATATATATAAAGTAATAAAGGTTAAGTAAAGGTTAATAAAAGATAAAGATATTAATAGCCATTATGGTGTCGTGGCTGTTAATAATTTTCAAGACACCAATGAGGATATAATTATGGCAGTAGCAATCGGTGAAGCACTATACCCCGCTCTTTTTGAGCCTAAGGTAGATAAATACACACCAACACCCGGAGTTTATTCAATAGACTTAAAGGTAACTGATGAAGAAAGGGATAGACTAATAGCATCTGGGTTAAAACCAAAACAAAAAGATGCTAATGTGTTTGTGTTTAAGCGTAAGCCTATCACAGCTAAAGGTAACCACATGCCTGCACCTACAGTAGTAGATGAGAACAAGCATGGTTGGGATAGTGCAATTAAGATTGGCAATGGTTCGCAGGTAAAGGTGGCATACTCTACTTACGAACACCAAGCGACTGATGTTTATGGTCTTGGTAAATCTTTAGATGCAGTACAGGTGGTGAGCCTTGTTGAATACTCTGGTGGTGGCAATGCCATCGATGAGTTTGATGCAGTAGCTAAAGAGGTTGATGAGTTCTAACCACATAAGACTCTTATGTAACTTATTTGTACATTAGTACATCTTACAGGTTGAGCAGTACCAATGGTGGAAGTCCAATAAACTGCTCATTACTAATTTAACTGGGATAGATTATGGAACAGCAAGATGGCACCTTTGTCCAACATGAACCATGTCCAGAGTGTGGCAGTAAAGATAACCTAGCAAGGTACTCTACTGGTCAAGGATATTGTTTTGGATGTGGACATTGGGAAGGACCTAACGGTCAGAGTAAAGCTGAACCAATTATAGAGGATAAGAGTATGGAATTATTTACAGGTAACAGTGGTGCCATAGTAGATAGAGGTATCAACGAGGATGTAGTACGAAAGTATGGGGTTACCTTACAGTATGGAGAGGATGGTTTAATCAAGAAGCATTGCTATCCATACCATGATGCTGACAATGGTGAGCATCTAGGTAATAAGGTACGGACTGTTGAGTCTAAGGACTTTCTATATGATGGTAACAGTAAAGATGTAGGACTATTTGGAGAGAACATATTCAAGGGTGGTGGTAAGTACATCACAGTCTGTGAGGGCGAGCTTGATGCAATGAGTGTTCACCAAATGTTCGGTAACAAGTACGCATCAGTCAGTCTACGCACTGGCTCTAAGGGTGCGAAGAACGACATCAAGCGTAGCCTTGAATACCTAGAGTCATTCGACTGGGTAGTGTTGTGCTTTGACACAGACAAGGCAGGTAAGGAAGCGACCAAGAGTGTAGTAGATTTGTTCTCACCTAATAAAGTTAAGGTGTGTAACCTGTCACTCAAGGATGCTAACGAGATGCTACTAGCAGGTAAGATTAGTGACTTCACCAGAGCATGGTGGGATGCTAAACCTTACAGACCTGATGGTATTGTAGCTAGTGAGGACACATGGAACATATTGACAGAGGAGATACGTGTTGAGTCTGTTCCTTATCCTTGGGCAGGCGTTAATGATTTAACTTATGGCTTCCGTAAGGGTGAGCTTGTAACTATTACAAGTGGCTCTGGCATGGGTAAATCTCAAATGGTCAGAGAGCTGGAACATTACTTGCTCAATGCAACTGATGAGAACATAGGTATCTTAGCTTTGGAGGAGAGCGTAAAGAATACTACGCTAGGTGTTATGTCCATTGAAGCTAACAAACCATTGCACCTCAACATGCAAGATGTAGATGACAGTGAGCTTAAAGGTTACTGGGATAAGACTATGGGCAAAGGTCGTGTGTTTATGTATGACCACTTCGGTAGTACCAGTGAGGATAACTTACTCTCTAAGGTACGCTATCTAGCTAAAGGTTTGGATTGTAAGTGGATTGTACTGGACCACCTGTCTATCGTAGTCAGTGACCAAGAGGTACTTGATGAGCGTAAAGCTATTGACAGTATCATGACTAAGTTACGACAGCTCGTACAGGAAACAGGCATAGGCTTATTCCTTGTTTCTCACTTGCGTAGACCAATGGGTAAAGGTCATGAAGAAGGTGGACAGATAAGTCTATCAGAGCTTCGTGGTTCAGCCAGTATTGCACAGCTCTCCGACATGGTGATTGGCTTAGAAAGAAATCAACAAGCAGAGGACGCTGTTGTTCGTAACACTACAACACTCAGAGTCTTAAAGAATAGATTCAGTGGACTCACTGGTCCTGCATGTTCTCTACATTACGACAAAGAAACTGGTAGAATGAAGGAAACAGATTCAGTGGGAGAATTTTAATGAAACAAATTATACTAGACATAGAAGCTAACGGTCTTAGACCTGATACTATATGGTGTATAGTTGCAAAGGAGGTAGAGTATGGAACTACTAATGTATTTATTGGCGAAGATATTTTTGAGTTTGCTGATTGGGTACGCCTTAATGGTGTTACTCATATTTGCGGGCATAATATTATTGGATATGATTTACCCGTACTGGAAAAGATTACGGGATTCAAATGGGAAGGAGCTGTTCAAGATACGCTAGTCATGTCCAGACTTGGTCATCCTAATAGAG